>Ga0208794_1000075_pt1 | contig 114937 bp, 102 predicted proteins | sample 32_taG_FD_184106 | JGI IMG/M metagenome (GOLD analysis project Ga0208794, IMG submission 184106) | Marine viral communities from the Gulf of Mexico - 32_GoM_OMZ_CsCl metaG (SPAdes) (version 2) | ecosystem: Environmental > Aquatic > Marine > Oceanic | place: Atlantic Ocean: Gulf of Mexico... | reverse complement strand
CCGCCCTCCCAGGCAAAGCTGTGCCACCACGCCACGCCGAAGCGCAGATGCTCCTCCATCCGCTTGCCCATGACGATCTCGTCGGGGTCGTAATGGCGAAAGGCCAGCGGGCTGCCGGACCCGGCGCCCTGGAACCGGACGGGATCGATGCCGTCGAAAAAACCGGTGCTCATGATGTCGTCTCGTCTGTTGGCGGGCCGGACCGGCCCGGATGGCGGGAGCATGTCGCCCGCCCGCGCGATTGTCACGCCCGGCAACCGCCCACCCGCCTGCGGCGTTGAAGCTCGGGTTCGGGCGCGGAGGCGATCATGGCGGATGGCGGCACATCGAAGAAGGCGAAGGGCGCACCGCGCCGCGCCACCCCCAAGAAGGGCGGCGGCAGGAAGACGGATCGGCCGGTGGTCACCGAGCTGGCGCCGCGCGTCGAGGCGTTCCGGGAGCTGGCGCGGCGGGTCGCGGCGGGCGAGCCGGTGATGCGGCCCGGCCAGCTGCACGGGCTCGACCGGCACCTGCATGTGCGCGACACGATCATCGAGGATCACGCCACCCGCATCGCCAGCGCCGCGCAGGGCGCGCGCGAGAAGTTCGACAAGCTCGCGGGCTCGCGCTTCGCCTTCTTTCGCGGCACCTCGCTGCTGTTCCACCGCGACATGGCGGGCGAGGATGCGCGGATGCCGACGGTGCTGCTGCTGGGCGACGTGCATCCCGGCAATTTCGGCATCATGCCCAATGCCGACAACGTGCCGATCTTCGGCGTCAACGATTTCGACGACGTGGCCTACGGCCCCTTCACCTGGGATCTCAAGCGCGGCGCGGTCGGCTTCATGCTCGCCGCCGAGGAGATGGGCGGGCACAAGCGCAAGCGCAGCCGCAAGATCGCGCGCTGCTTCGTCGCGGGCTATCTCGACGCGATGCGCCGCTACGCCGCGCGCGGCACCGAAGACGACGAGGAGCTGCGCGCCGACAACAGCCCCAAGATCATCCGGGCGCTGTTCGAGGAGGCCCGCAAGCCCCGCGCCGAATGGCTGTCCGACCGCTATCTCGACGAGACCGGGCGCGGCTTTCGCGCCAATGAGGAGCTGACCCCGGTCTCGCGCCGCGTGCCCGAGTTCCAGGAGCAGATCGACCGGCTGGCGCAGGGCGAACGGGTCGCCCGCTCGCGCCGGGCCGAGGGTCTCACGGTCAAGGACGTGGCGATCCGGCACGGTCAGGGCACCGCCTCGCTCGGCCTGCCGCGCTACTACGTGCTGTTGGAAGGGCCCTCCGGCGACGCCACCGATGACCTGATCGTCGAGTTCAAGAAGGCCCGTCGTTCGGCGCTCGAGGGGCTGGCGCCCTCCGGCCCCTTCGACGCGGGCGAGACCGGCGATCGGATCGCGCATGGCCAGTCGGTGCATCTCGCCCAAGGCGACGTGTTCTACGGCGCGGCCGAGCTGGACGGCGAGAGCTTCATGACCCGCGAGCGCGCGCCGTTCCGCGAGGACATGGATCTCGACGACCTGTCGAAGAAGGGGTGGAAGGCCTATGCGCGGGTCTGCGGCCGGGCGCTGGCGCTGGCCCATGCCCGCTCGGACGAGGTCGGGCAGATCGATTACGACGTCGAGCCGCGCATCCTCGAAGCGGTCGGCCCCGAGGCGCTGTTCATCGACGACATCCTCGATTTCGCCGTGGCCGCCTGCGAACGCCTTGCCCGCGACCACGAGGCGTTCCGCCGCGACCACGCGCGCGGCGCCTTCGAGGACATGAACCGCAGCTACCGCTGAGCGCTCAGACCGAGACCTCGGCAAGCAGCCGCTCGCGCGCCACGTCGTCGCGCGCGCCCGACAGCGTCACCGCGCCGCGCCGCATTACCACGAAGCGGTCGGCGAGCTGGTAGGCAAAGTCGAAATACTGCTCGACCAGCACGATCGCCATGTCGCCGCGGTCGCGCAACTTGCCGATCACCCGGCCGATCTGCTGGATGATGTTGGGCTGGATGCCCTCGGTCGGCTCGTCGAGCAACAGCACCCGCGGCTTGAGGATCAGCGCCCGCGCGATGGCGAGCTGCTGCTGCTGCCCGCCCGACAGGTCGCCGCCGCGCCGATGCCGCATCTCGTGCAGCACCGGGAACAGGTCGAAGATCTCGTCCGGCACCCGGCGTTCGGCGCGCGGCAGCCCGGCGAAGGCGGTTTCGAGGTTCTCGCGCACCGTCAGCAGCGGGAACACCTCGCGCCCCTGCGGCACGTAGCCGATGCCGCGCCGGGCCTTGGCATGAGCCGACAGCCCGGTGACCGCGTCGCCGTCGAGCCGGATCTCGCCCCGGCTGGCCGGGTGCCGCCCGGCCAGCGCCTTGAGCAGGCTGGTCTTGCCGACGCCATTGGTGCCCATCACGCAGGTCACCTCGCCGGGCCGCGCCTCGAGCGAGACCGCGTCAAGGATCTGGCTGTGTCCGTAATGCAGGTCGAGACCGTTCACTTCGAGCATGGTTATCGTCCCAGATAGACGTCGATGACGTCCTTGTTGGAGGTCACGTGATCGAGGCTGCCCTCAGCCAGAACCGAGCCTTCATGCAGCACCGTCACGCGGCAGTTCAGCCGGCGCACGAATTCCATGTCGTGCTCGACCACCACGACCGCGCGGGTCTTGGCAGCCTCGACCAGGATCTCGGTGGTCTTCTCGCGCTCGGCCACGGTCATCCCGGCGGCGGGCTCGTCGACCAGCAGCAGCTTGGGCTCCTGCGCCAGCAACATGCCGATCTCCAGCCACTGCTTCTGGCCGTGGCTCAGCTCGCCCGATTTGCGGTCGAGATGCGCGGCGAGGCCGATCGTCTCGGCCAGCGCGTCGACCCGCTCCAGCTCGGCGGGCTTGGGCTTCCACCACAGCGCCGCGAAGGGGCCGCGCCGGTTGCGCAGCGCCACCAGCAGGTTGGCGCGCACGGTCTGGTCCTCGAAGACGGTGGGCTTCTGGAACTTGCGCCCCACCCCCTCGCGGGCGATGCGGGCCTCCGACAGGCCCAGAAGCGAGATCCCCTTCTCGCCCCAGCGGATCGTGCCCTTGTCGGGACGGGTCTTGCCGGTGACGATGTCCATGAAGGTGGTCTTGCCCGCGCCGTTCGGGCCGATCACCGCGCGCAGCTCGGCCGCGCCCATGTGGAAGGACAGGTTGTTGATGGCGCGGAAGCCGTCGAAGCTGACCGAAACGCCGGATACCTCGAGAAGCGTGTTCATGCCTCGGCCTCCTTTTCGCGGAACGCGCCGGTGTCGGGGCCGAGATCGGCGCCGTGGCGCTCGGGGCGGCGGCGCTGGGTCCACAGATCGACCAGACCGCCAAGCCCCTTGGGCGCCAGCAGCGTGACCAGTACGAAGCTGAAGCCCAGCATCACCAGCCACCAGTCGACCCAGACCAGCCGGACCGGGCCGAGTTCGAGATCGGGCAGCTTGCCCGAGGTGAAGAAGGAGGAGATCAGGCTCACCGCGATGGCGCCGATCACCGCGCCATAAAGCCGCCCGCGCCCGCCGATCGCCACCCAGACCGCGAGGTAGATCGACGCGATCGGCATCATCTCGGCCGGGTTCACGATCCCCGCCTGCGGGTAGTAGAGCGCGCCCGCGATCCCGGTGATCGCCGCCGACAGGGTGAACACCGCCAGCTTGAACCCTTCGACCGGGTAGCCGAGGAACCGCACCCGCGCCTCGTTGTCGCGGATGCCGCGCAGGATCGCCCCGAACTTGCCCGACACCACCCAGGCGCAGAGCAAGTAGCCCAGCCCCAGCGCCAGCGCCGAGCCCCACAGGAACCACAGCGAAACGGTGGCCTGCGGCACCGCCGACAGGCCCGGCAGGTTCTGCAGCCCCGACAGCCCGTTATTGCCCCGCAAACCGGCGTCGTTCTGGAACAGGTAAAGCGCCAGCGCCAGCGTCATCGCCTGGGTCAGGATCGACAGATAGACCCCGGTCACGCGCGAGCGGAAGGCCAGCCAGCCGAAGACCAGCGCCAGCAGCGAGGGCACCAGCACGACGAGGGCGAGCTGCGCCGGAAGCGAGCCCGAGAAGGCCCAGATCGCGGGAAAATCGGCCGAACCGACCACGCCGAAGATCTGACCGCCCACCGCGTCGCGGATTTCCTGCGGGGTGGCCGGGATCGCCTGACCCGCAAGGCTTTCGGCGACGATGATCTCGGTCCGCGCGGTCATCAGCCACATGCCGATCATGTAGCCGCCGAGCGCGAAGAAGGCGATGTTGCCGAGGCTGAGGATGCCCGCATAGCCCCAGACCAGGTCCATGGCGAGCGCGGCCAGCGCGAGGCAGAGCGTCATGCCCAGCGTCTTGACGAAGCTGGTCGAGAGACCCCCCGATGCCGCCATCGCGGTGACCGCGAGCGTGCCGAGAAGCAGCAGGCCCAGCACCACCGGCACCGACGGGTTGCGCTTGAGAAACGAGCCGGTCATGCGGCCTCCGATCTTTGAATGGCGGTCATGGTCAGTCCCCCGCCGCGCGGCCCCGGAGCGCGATGATCCCGCGCGGCCGGAACTGGATGAAGATGATGACGGCGACGATCATCCAGGTCTGCGCCGCCAGCGTGTTCGAGGGGTTGAGCACCTCGATGCCCTTCTGCAGGCCGCCGATCATCGCAGCACCCGCCAACGTGCCCCAGATGTTGCCGACGCCGCCGACCACCACGGTCATGAAGCTCTGCACGATGTAGTCGGCGCCCATCTCGGAGGTGACCTTGGCGTAGAGGCCGATCGCCACGCCTGCGATGCCGGCGATGCCCGAGCCGAGCCCGAAGGTCAGCATGTTGACCCGGCCCGGATCGATGCCGACCGAGGCCGCCATGCCGGGGTTCTGGGTCACCGAGCGGGTCTCCAGCCCGAGCCGGGTGCGCTTCATCAGGAACAGGAAGAAGCCGAGGAACATCAGCGCCAGCACGAAGATCGCGATCCGGATATGGCTGATGCCGACCACGTCGTTGATGATCCAGGCGCCGCCGAGCCAGTCGGGCGCGGTCAGCGGGCGGGCCTGCGTGCCGAACACGATCTTGGCCAGCTGCTGCAGCGCGATCGAGATGCCGAAGGTGGCCAACAGCGTCTCGAGCGGCCGTTTGTAGAGATGCCGGATCACCAGCCGCTCCATCGCGACGCCGGCGGCGAAGGTGACGACGAAGGCCGCCGGCAGCGCCGCGATCAGCGACAGCGTCCGGTCGGGGATGATCTGCTGCACGAGATAGGCGGTGTAGGCGCCCATCATGATGAACTCGCCATGCGCCATGTTGATGACCCCCATCACCCCGAAGGTGACGGCGAGGCCGATCGCGGCGAGGAAGTAGATCGAGGCGAGCGAGAGCGCGTCGAGACCGATATCGACCCCCTTCAACGCACCGACCCGGATGCCGATCGAGGTCAGCGCCGCGCGGGCGGCGTCGGTGACGGCGGCGCTCGGCTCGGCATAGACGTCGAAGAAGGCATGCGCGGCGAGCGCGGCCTCGACATCGGCCTCCTCGACGCGAGGGGCCACGAGACCTTCTGCGGCCAGCGCGTCATAGGCGCGGGCGCGGGCCTGCGGATCGCCGAGCGCGGCGACGGCGACCCCGCCCACCTCGCCATTCGCCCGGTTGGCCTCGAGCGCGGCGCGGATCTCGGCATCGCTCGGGCGCGGCGGCGCGAGGCCGGCATCGACCAGCGCGCCATAGGCGGCGGCGCGCGACAGCCGGTCGCCGCCGGGGTTCAGCTCGCGGGCGACGTTGCCCTCGGGCGCCTCGCCATCAGGCAGCGCCACCATCCGGCTCGCCAGCAGCGGGTTGAGCGCGGCGCGGGTCTCGACCGCGGCATCGGTCGACAGCGCCTCGATGGCGGCGACGCGCGCGGCCTCGTCCTCGCCGAAGCGGGCGGTGAGCAGCCGCTCGAGCCGGACCTTGCGGGCCAGCAGGTCGGCGTCGTCCTCGGTCTCGATCGAGGCGCGCAGCGGCGCGAGAAGCTCGGGCTCGGGATCGCGGGTGATCGATTCAAGCGCGGCGCGGCGGCGCGCCGGATTCGGGTCGGAGAGCTGGAACTGCACGAGCGCGGTGCCGATCAGCGCACGGATGCCGCTGTTGGGCTTGATCTGCTCCATCGCGGCGGTGTCGGCGGGGCCCGCCTCGGCGCCGGTATCGACATCGACGAGGATCTCGTCCCCGTCCTTCTCGATCACCCGCCAGAAGCGGCCCTCGGCATCGACCCACAACGCCTTGTCCTGCCAGGCCTGGAGCACGGGCTGCACCCGCTCCAGCCCGCTGTCGACGATCGCCTCGATCGCCGGGCCGATCGTGCGCCGCGAGCTTTCCTCGATCAGCGCGCCCTGTTCCTGCAGCAGGTCCTGCACCGGCCCGGCCTGCGCCTGAACCGCGCCGAGCGCCAGCCAGGTCACCGCCAGCGCCGTCTTGAATGTCCGTATCATCATCCCGCCCCCGTGGCGGGCCGGGGCGCGAGGCACCCCGGCCGGTCCATGGTCAGTAGTTCGACTTGGTCTGCACGCAGGTCTCGGTCTGGGTGTTGTACATGCCGCAGCCGAGATCCTTCCAATCCGAGGTCAGCATCGCGCTCTCGGGGAGGAAGTCGGTCCAGGCGTCGCCCGGCACCGGGTCGGTCTGGGTCAGGATGTCGAACTGCCCGTCCTCGGTGATCTCGCCGATCAGCACCGGCTTGGTCAGGTGGTGGTTCGGGAGCATCTCGGCGACCGACCCGGTGAGGTTCGGGAAGGTCTGGCCGTACATGGCCTCGCGCACGGCGTCGACATCAGTGGTGCCGGCCTGCTCGACCGCCTGCGCCCACATGTTGAAGCCGATGTAATGCGCTTCCATCGGGTCGTTGGTGACCCGCTCCCCGCCCATCTTTTCCTTCCACTTGGCGACAAAGGCCTCGTTCGCCTCGCCATCGGCCGACTGGAAGTAGTTCCACGCCGCGAGGTGGCCGACCAGGTTCGAGGTGTCGAGACCCGACAGCTCCTCCTCGCCCACCGAGAAGGCGATGACGGGGATGTCCTCGGCCGAGACGCCCTGCGCCGCCAGCTCCTTGTAGAACCCGATATTGGCGTCGCCGTTGATGGTGGAAATCACGCCGACCTTCTTGCCGTCGGCGCCGAGCGCCACGACGTCGGAGACGATCTTGGACCAGTCGGAATGGCCGAAGGGGGTGTAGTTGACGAAGATGTCGGCGTCGGCCACGCCTTGATCCTTGAGATAGGCCTCGAGGATGTTGTTGGTGGTGCGCGGATAGACGTAGTCGGTGCCCAGGAGCGCGAACTTCTCGACGCCCAGCTCCTCGATCATGTAATCGGTCGCGGGGATCGCCTGCTGGTTCGGCGCGGCGCCGGTATAGAACACATTCTTCGAGCTTTCCTCGCCCTCGTACTGGACCGGGTAGAACAGCAGGCCGTTCAGCTCCTCGACCACCGGCAGCACCGACTTGCGGCTGACCGAGGTCCAGTTGCCGAAGATCACGTCGACCTCGTGCACGGTCAGAAGCTCGCGCGCCTTCTCGGCGAAGAGCGGCCAGTCGGAGGCCGGGTCGACCACCACAGCCTCGAGCTCGCAGCCCAGAAGGCCGCCCTTCTCGTTCTGGTCCTCGACCAGCATCAGCACCGTGTCTTTCAGCGTCGTCTCGGAGATCGCCATGGTGCCCGAGAGCGAGTGCAGCACGCCGACCTTGATCGGACAGGCGGCGTCCTGCGCGAAGGCGGGGGCTGCGGCAAAGCCGAGGCCCGCGGCGATGGCGAGGGTGGAAATGCGCGTCTTCATGTCACTGTCTCCCGCGGGACGCGGGGTCGGCGTTGCCGGAATGGGCAAGCGCCTCTAGATCTCGTCCCGCAACTTCGTTGCATCCGGGGGCGGCCCGAGAGCTGCAATTCCTGCGGCCGTCCCCACTCCCCGCCCCTGCCCGGTGCCCCACGGCCCGGCGGCGGATGCGCCTACGGTTTGGGCAGGAGGGCCGCGGAGGCAAACTTCCGGGCGCCACGGCGCGGCGCGATTGCGACGATTGCCGCGTTTTTATGCAGATGCCTACGGTTGTGCCGCAATCCTGACCGCAATGGCGCGGCGGCCGGGCCGATCGGCGCCACCGCACTGGAATCCCCATATCCGAAAGGCGCAGGAAAGCGGCAGGCCCACCATCGGGGAGCGATGCCATCCTGCACCAGATGCCATATGCCGCGCCGCCGCGCGCCCGGGGCGCGCTCCGGATCGAGGCCGCCGCCTCCGGCCTGTCGCTGCTGCGCCAGGAGGGCGCGCTGCGCGCGCTCTTTCCGCGCAAGCCGCATGTCGAGGCGGTGATCCTCAACACCTCCGGCGGCGCCACCGGCGGCGACCGGCTGGAGATCACGGCCCATGCCCTTACCGGCGCGCATCTGCGGCTGACCACCCAGGCGGCCGAGCGCGCCTATCGCAGCTCCGGCGGCCCGGCGGCCCGGATCCGCAACCGCCTCACCGTGGCCGCGGAGGCGCGGCTCGACTGGCTGCCGCAGGAGACGATCCTCTATCGCGGCTGCGATCTGGATCGGAAGCTGACGCTCGACCTCGCGCCGGGCGGCCGGGCGCTCTTGGTCGAGCCGGTGATCTTCGGCCGCACGGCGATGGGGGAGCGGCTCGACGCGGCGCGCTTCCGCGACCGGATCGAGATCACCCGCGCGGGCGCGCCGCTCTATCTCGACGCGATCCGGCTCTCGGGCGACGTCGCCGCCCATCTCGCCCGCCCGGCGGTGGCCGGCGGCGCCGGCGCGATGGCCAGCGTGATCCTCGCCGCGCCCGAGGCCGAGGCGCGCCTCGCCGCGATCCGCGCCCTGCTGCCCGAGACCGGCGGCGCCTCGCTGCTTGCGCCCGACCTTCTGGTGATGCGGCTCCTGGCCGAGGACGGCTTCGTCCTGCGCCAGACGCTTCTACCGGTGCTCGACCTTTTGACGGGGCGCACCTTGCCCGCCTCATGGAGACTCTGACATGAACCTCACCCCCCGCGAAAAGGACAAGCTGCTGGTCGCGATGGCCGCCGAGGTGGCGCGCCGCAGGCTCGCCCGCGGCGTCAAGCTCAACCACCCCGAAGCGATCGCCCTGATCACCGACGCGGTGGTCGAGGGCGCGCGCGACGGCCGCTCGGTGGCCGAGATGATGCAGGCGGGCGCCGAGGTCGTGACCCGCGCGCAATGCATGGAGGGCGTGCCCGAGATGATCCCCGAGGTGCAGGTCGAGGCGACCTTCCCCGATGGCACCAAGCTCGTCACCGTGCACGACCCGATCCGCTGACCCGCGCTTTCGAAAGGACCGATGATGACCCGTATCCTCCTCGCCACCCCGCTCGTTCTCCCCGCCCCGGCGCTCGCCCATGCCGGGGCCGCGCATCTCCATGCCGGCTGGACCGGGCCGCTCCTCGGCCTCGCGCTGCTCGCCGCGGCCCTGATCCGGGGGCTGCGCGCATGATCCCCGGCGAGGTGATGCCCGAGGGCGGCGAGATCGAGCTGAACGCGGGCCGCGAGGCGATCACGCTGATGGTCGCCAATACCGGCGACCGTCCCGTGCAGGTCGGCAGCCATTTCCACTTCGCCGAGGCTAATCCCGGCCTCGACTTCGACCGCGCGGCGGCGCGCGGCCGCAGGCTCGACATCGCCTCCGGCACGGCGGTGCGCTTCGAGCCTGGCCAGCGCCGCGAGGTGCGGCTGATCGAGATCGGCGGCGACCGGAAGGTCTACGGCTTCCAGGGCGACGTGATGGGGGATCTCTGATGGCCACGCGTATCTCTCGCGGCGATTACGCCGCCATGTACGGCCCCACCACCGGCGACCGGGTCCGGCTCGCCGACACCAATCTCGTGATCGAGGTCGAGCGCGATCTCACCAGCTACGGCGAGGAGGTGAAGTTCGGCGGCGGCAAGACGATCCGGGACGGCATGGGCCAGAGCCAGCGGAGCCGCGCCGAGGGCGCGGTCGACACGCTGATCACCAACGCGCTGATCCTCGACCATACCGGCATCTACAAGGCCGATGTCGGCCTCAAGGACGGGCGCATCGCCGCCATCGGCAAGGCGGGCAACCCCGACACCCAGCCCGGCGTCGACATCGTCGTCGGGCCGGGGACCGAGGTGATCGCCGGCGAGGGGCGCATCCTCACCGCCGGCGGCATGGACAGCCACATCCACTACATCTGCCCGCAGCAGATCGAGGAGGCGCTGGCCTCCGGCGTCACCACCATGCTCGGCGGCGGCACCGGCCCCGCGCATGGCACGCTTGCCACCACCTGCACGCCGGGGCCGTGGCACCTCGCCCGGATGCTGCAATCGGCCGATGCCTTCCCGATGAACTTGGCCTTCGCGGGCAAGGGCAACGCCTCGCTGCCCGGCGCGCTGCACGAGCAGATCCTCGCCGGCGCTTGCGCGCTGAAGCTGCACGAGGACTGGGGCACCACGCCTGCCGCCATCGACTGCTGCCTGCGGGTCGCCGACGAGACCGGCGTGCAGGTAATGATCCACACCGACACGCTCAACGAGGCGGGCTTCGTCGAGAACACCGTGAAGGCCATCGCCGGGCGCACCATTCACGCCTTCCATACCGAGGGCGCGGGCGGCGGCCACGCCCCCGACATCATCAAGATCTGCGGCGAGATGTCGGTTCTGCCCGCCTCGACCAACCCGACCCGGCCCTTCACCGTCAACACGGTCGAGGAGCATCTCGACATGCTGATGGTCTGCCACCACCTCGACAAGCGCGTGCCAGAGGACATCGCCTTCGCCGAAAGCCGGATCCGGCGCGAGACCATCGCCGCCGAGGACATCCTGCACGACATGGGCGCCTTCTCGATCATCGCCTCCGACAGCCAGGCGATGGGCCGGGTCGGCGAGGTGCTGATCCGCACATGGCAGACCGCCGACAAGATGAAGCGCCAGCGCGGGCGACTGTCCGAGGAGACCGGCGAGAACGACAATATCCGCGCCCGCCGCTACGTCGCCAAATACACCATCAACCCCGCCCTGGCGCATGGCCTCGCCCATGAGATCGGCTCGATCGAGCCGGGCAAGCGCGCCGACCTGGTGCTCTGGCACCCGGCCTTCTTCGGGGTGAAGCCCGAGATGGTGCTCTTGGGCGGGCAGATCGTGATGGCGCAGATGGGCGATCCCAACGCCTCGATCCCGACGCCGCAGCCGGTGCATCTGCGTCCGATGTTTGGCGCCTATGGCCGCGCCGTCGAACATGCCGGCGTCACCTTCGTCTCGAAGGCGGCGCAGGAGGACGGGCTGCGCGAGCGGCTCGGCCTCGCCAAAAAGACCGTCGCCATCGAGGACACCCGCCACGTCACCAAGCGCGACCTGAAGCTCAACGACGCGCTGCCCACGGTCGAGGTCGACCCCGAGACCTACGAGGTCCGCGCCGACGGCGTGCTGCTGACCTGCGAACCCGCCGAGGTGCTGCCGATGGCGCAGCGCTATTTCCTGTTCTGAGGTGACGCGATGACCGATCTTCCGACCGCTCGAACCCTCCTCCGCAAGGGCCACTGGTCCGGCCCGGCCGAGACATGCGCGCTCGACTACGAGGGGCGCTTCCTGCGCCGCAAGCGGCTGGTGACGGCCGCGGGCCGCCCCTTCCTCGTCGATCTGGCGCAGACCACCTCGCTCGAGGCGGGCGACGCGCTGGAGCTGTCGGATGGCAGCCATGTGGCGATCGAGGCCGCGCCCGAGCCGCTGACCGAGGCGCGCGGCGACCTCGTTCGGCTCGCCTGGCATGTCGGCAACCGGCATACCCCCTGCGAGATCCGGCCCGATTGCCTCGTGATCCGCCGCGACCACGTGATCGCGCATATGCTGGCGCATCTGGGCGCCGAGCTGCGCGACACCACCGGTCCCTTCACCCCCGAGGGCGGCGCCTATGGCCACGGCCGCACCCACGCGCATGAACACGTGGCGACCGCCCATGCTCACTGACGCGCAGGCGCTCACCCTCGCGCGCTGGCTCTCGCCCGGCTACCCGGTGGGCGCCTTCGCCTATTCGCACGGGCTGGAGCGCATGATCGCCGACGGGCGGGTGCGAGACCGCGCTTCGCTCGAAGGCTGGCTGCGCGACGTGCTCGAACATGGCGCCGGCTGGAACGACGCGCTGCTGCTGGCGGCGGCGCATCGCGAGGCGGACCCGGCGGGGATCGACGCCACCGCGCGGGCGCTCGCGGCGAGCGCCGAACGGCTGGCCGAGACGACGCGGCAGGGCGCGGCCTTCGCGCGCACGGAATCGCGCGTCTCCGACGTCTCCGACACCGCGCGCGCCCACCCGGTCGCGATCGGCCACGCGGCAGCGCGGCACGGGTTGCCGCTGCGGCCGGTGATCGCGCTCTACCTGCAATCCTTCATGGCCAACCTCGTCTCGGCCGCGCAGCGGCTAATGGGGCTGGGCCAGACCGAGGGCCAGCGTCTCCAGGCCGCGCTGGCGCCGCTTTGCGCGGATCTGGCCGAACGGGCCGAGGGCGCGACGCTCGACGACCTCTCCTCCACCACCTTCCTGGGCGACATCGCCGCGATGCGCCACGAGACCCAGCAACCGAGGATCTTCGCGACATGAGCAGCATGAACGGACCATTGCGGATCGGCATCGGCGGCCCGGTCGGCGCGGGCAAGACGACGCTGACGGCGGCGCTGGCCCGTGCCCTCTCCCCCGAGCATTCGATTGGCGTGATCACCAACGACATCTACACGCAGGAGGATGCAGAGGCGCTGATGCGGATGCAGATCCTGCCCGGCGACCGGGTGATCGGGGTGGAGACGGGCGGCTGCCCGCACACCGCGATCCGCGAGGATGCCAGCCTCAACCTCGCCGCCGTGGCGGAGCTGGAGCGGCGGCATCCGGGGATCGAGGTGGTGCTGATCGAATCGGGCGGCGACAACCTCTCGGCCACCTTTTCGCCCGAGCTCGCGGATGTGACGGTCTACGTGATCGACGTCGCGGCGGGCGAAGAAATCCCGCGCAAGGGCGGCCCGGCGATCACCCGCTCCGACCTTCTGGTGATCAACAAGACCGATCTGGCACCGCATGTCGGCGCCTCGCTCGAGGTGATGGCGCGCGACGCGGCGCGGATGCGCGGCGAGCGCCCTGTCCAGTTCTGTGCCCTGCGCCACGGCGAGGGCGTGGCGCAGGTGCTGTCGCATCTGCGGCGGATCGGCGGGCTGGCGCAGCCCCAGCCCGCCTGAGCGTTCAGTGACGCGGCACCGCGCGCCGGGCCGCGTCGCGCGCCATCTGCACGATGCCGAGCCGGTCGCAGCCGAGATCGGCAAGGTCGCGATCCGAGAGCCGCGACAGTTCGGCCACGGTACGCCGGAAGATCCGGCGGCGTTCGAAGGAGGTTGCGAGGTCGCCCCGCAGCAGCGCGAGACGGGCAGGAATGACGGAACGATCATTGTCGAATCGGGTCATGGCGGTCTCCGGTTTGGGTTTCGCCGCAGTGCGGCATTGGCATGGGTTCGATAGTGGGGGCGCCGCGCCCCCCGACCACCCCCAGCTTGGTAAGGGTGCCATGCGCCGGTGACAGGGCTGCGACGGCCGCACCGCCGACCCTCGTCCCGTTCCCGCCCGGTTGGCGGGCAAAGCCGTTCGGATCGCCCGCGAAACCGGCTTTCTGACCCCGCCTCCCTCCCCGCGCCACCCGTCACGGGAACCGCATGAAGCCGCCTCGACGCAGCCTCGTTGCTGCGCGAGCTTTCGCCGAGGCCCGATCGCCACGCTTGCATCGCGGCGCCGATACCTCGATTTCGGACCGGCCCGGCCGGCGGTGACGCCACCGGCACGCCCCGACGACGCGCCGCAGGAGAACGCCATGCCAGACGACATGATCAACTTCTTCCCGGATTGCGCCGCCGAGCAGGGCTGGCTGTCGCGGCTGGCCTCCGACCTGATCCAGGCGCCCCGCCCCGCCCGTCCCGCCGCGGTGACCCCGCTCGTGCCCAAGCCGCCGCGCGACGTGCCGCGTGCCGCCCCCCGGGCCGAGGCCGCCCCCGCTCCTGCCCCGGCAGCGATCGGCATCGACTGCTTCCAGTTCCGCTGAGCCGAAACGCCCTGATTGGCGCTATACAGCGCGCTGCGATGGGTCTAAGAGGCGTAGCTTGATACCGCGCGATCCGGCGCGACTCCCCGGCCATGGCCGATTCCAGACCAACGGACATTCAATTTACATGATGCAGACCCTCAGGGACGCGCTCGACGCGCGCGGCTACGACACGCTTACCCCGGTGCAGGAGGCGGTGACCGCACCGGAGCTCGCGGAGCGCGACCTGCTGGTTTCGGCCCAGACCGGCTCGGGCAAGACGGTGGGCTTCGGCCTCGCCATCGGCCCGACCATCCTCGACGAGAACGGCCAGCTGGGCCGCGCCGCCGCGCCGCTGGCGCTCGCCATCGCGCCGACGCGCGAGCTGGCCAGCCAGGTGATGCGCGAGCTCGAATGGCTCTATCGCGGCGCCGGCGCCCGCCTCGCCACCGCCATCGGCGGCATGGAGATCCGTGACGAGCGCCGCGCACTCGACCGCGGCGCGCATTTCGTCGTCGCCACCCCCGGCCGTCTCGCCGATTACGTCCGTCGCGGCGTCATCGACCTGTCGGACATCCGCGCCGTGGTGCTCGACGAGGCCGACGAGATGCTCGATCTCGGCTTCCGCGAGGATCTCGAATTCATCCTCTCCGCCTGCCCCGAGACGCGTCGCACGCTGCTGTTCTCGGCCACGGTGCCGCCCGCCATCGCCAGGCTGGCGCAGGAATTCCAGCGCGACGCCGAGCGCGTCGTCGTCGCCACCAAGGGCGGCCAGCACGCCGACATCGAATACCGGGCGCTTCAGGTGTCCCAGGGCGACGAGGAAGCGGCGATCATCAACACGCTGCGCCACCAGGACGCGGCCAACGCCATCGTCTTCGCCAACACCCGCGCCATGGTCGCCCGCCTCACCGCGCGGCTGTCCAACCGCGGCTTCTCGGTGGTCTCGCTCTCGGGCGAGCTGAGCCAGAACGAGCGCACCCACGCGCTGCAGGCGATGCGCGACGGCCGGGCCCGGATCTGCGTCGCCACCGACGTCGCCGCGCGCGGCATCGACCTGCCGGATCTCGAGCTGGTCATCCATGCCGAGCTGCCCTCGAACTCCGAGACGCTGCTGCACCGCTCGGGCCGCACCGGCCGCGCCGGCCGCAAGGGCGTCAGCGCCCTGATCGTGCCGATGAAGGTCCGCAAGAAGGCCGAGCGGCTGCTCGGCACCGCCAAGCTCTCGGCCGACTGGACCGTGCCGCCCTCGGCCGAGGACATCCTCGCCGCCGACGAGGCGCGGCTGCTCGACGATCCGGTCTGGAACGCCGAGATCTCCGAGGACGCCAAGGTCTTCGCCGCCAAGCTCTTGCAGCGCCACGCGCCCGAGACCATCGCGGCGGCCTATCTCGCGCTCTACCGCGCCCGCCGCTCCGCCCCCGAGGAGCTGCTGCCGCCCGACGCCAAGCCGCAGAAGCGCCCCGCCGCCGCCTTCGGGCCCAGCAAGTGGTTCTCGCTCTCGGTCGGCCGCAGCGAGCGGGCCGAGGCGCGCTGGCTGCTGCCGCTGCTGTGCCGCGCCGGCGACATCTCCAAGGACGCGATCGGCGCGATCCGGATCCAGGACAGCGAAACCTTCGTCGAGATCGCCGAGGCCGCCGTGCCCGGCTTCCTCGCCGCGATCGGCCCCGGCATGTCCCCCGAGGAGGGGCTGAAGCTGACGCCGCTCGACGCCGCGCCCGACCTGTCGCGTCCCGATCGCGGCCCGCGTCCCGACCGTGGCCCCCGCCCCGATCGCGGACCCCGGCCCGAGCGGCAGGAGCGTGAACCGCGCCCGGATCGCGCCCCCCGTCCCGACCGCGCTCCCCAACGCGAGGCCCGGCCCGAGGCCGATGCCCGCCCGGCGGCCCCGGCCCCGACCCCGGCCCCGGCCCCGGCCCGCGCGGAGCGTCCCGTCGAGGACGCGCCCCGCACCGACAAGCCGCGCAAGGCCCCGGCCAAGCCTGAGGGCAAGCCCTACAAGCCGCGCGAGGCCGGTGCCGGCGACAAGCCGTGGAAGAAGCGCGACGAGGATGGCGGCGCCAAACCTTGGAGGAAGAAGGACGCCAAGCCCTTCGACCGCAGCCGCGATGGCGCCGTTTCCGACAAGCCGGGCCGTCCCGGCGGCAAGCCGACCAAGGCCGGCAAGCCGGGCGCCAAGCCCGCCGCCCGCGCCGACCGCCCCGGCAAGACCGATGGCCCGGCCAAGCCGCGCGGCGCCGCCGACACCTCGCGCCGCTTCACCCCGCCGGGCAAGGCCGGCAAGCCGGGTGGCAAGCCCGGGACCAAGCCCGCGCGCAAGGGCGGCTTCGACACGCCGCGCCGCCGCGACTGACGGCTCTCGGGCGGCGCGACCAGCGCCGCCCGATGCTTTCGGGCGGCTGCCCCATGCGGCAGCCGCCGCCACAATCGCCACCTGCCCGTGCGTTTGTCGGGTCCGGACCGCAGCATGGCGGAATGGCGTTTGAATCCCTCCGGATTTCGGGTCAGAAAGAATGCACCGCCCCGGCGGCATCCCTTTCTTGACCAGTATTCAGACGATTTTCGGAGTTTCGCTCATGACCACCATCACCCCCGTCCTTCTGTGCGGCGGCTCCGGCACGCGGCTCTGGCCGCTTTCGCGCAAGAGTTACCCCAAGCAGTTCGTGCCGCTGATGGGCGAAGAGACGCTGTTTCAGGCCTCGGCGCGGCGGCTGCACGGGCGCGGTCTGGGGCCGGACGGGGTCCTGGGCTTCGCCGCGCCCCTGGTGCTCACCAATTCCGATTTCCGCTTCATCGTGACCGAACAGCTCGGCCTTGCCGGCATCGATCCCAGCGCGGTGCTGATCGAGCCCGAGGGGCGCAACACCGCCCCAGCGATCCTCGCCGCAGCGCTGCATCTGGTGGCCGAGAACCCCGAGGCGGTGATGTTGGTCGCGCCCTCCGATCACGTGGTGCCCGACGCGTCCGCCTTTCACGCCGCCGTCGCGCGCGGGCTCGGGCCGGTCTCCGAGGGCCGCCTCGTCACCTTCGGCATCGCGCCGACCCATGCCGAGACCGGCTACGGCTATCTCGAGCTCGAAGGCCCGGTCGGCGACGGCGCGCCGCAGCCGCTCACCCGCTTCGTCGAAAAGCCCGATGCCGGTCGCGCCGAGGACATGCTGGCCTCGGGCAACTTCCTGTGGAACGCCGGCATCTTCATGGCCCGCGCCGCCGATATGGTCGCAGCGTTCCGCGAACACGCGCCCGAGATCTTCGCCCCGGTCGAGGCGGCGCTGTCGCAAGCCAGGACCGATCTCGGCTTCCTGCGGCTCGACCCCGCGGCCTGGGCGGAGGCGCCCGACATCTCGATCGACTACGCGGTGATGGAAAAGGCCGGCAACCTCTCGGTCGTGCCCTACCAGGCGGCCTGGTCCGACCTCGGCGGCTGGGACGCGGTCTGGCGCGAGAGCGGCCCCGACGAAAGCGGCGTGGTGACCTCGCCGGGCGCCACCGCGATCGACTGCCGCGACACGCTGCTGCGCTCCGAGAGCGACCGGCTGGAGATCGTCGGCATCGGGCTCGAGAACGTCATGGCGATCGCGATGAACGACGCGGTGCTGGTGGCCGACATGCGCCGCGCCCAGGACGTGAAGAAAGCGGTCGAGGCGCTGAAGGCCAAGAAGGCCGTGCAGGCCACCGCATTCCCGAAGGACCACCGCCCCTGGGGCTGGTTCGAGAGCCTCGTGGTCGGCGGCCGGTTCCAGGTGAAGCGGATCCTCGTCCATCCCGGCGCCTCGCTCAGCCTGCAAAGCCACCATCACCGCTCCGAGCACTGGATCGTGGTCGAGGGCACCGCGCGGGTCACCATCGACGACGAGGTCAAGCTCGTCACCGAGAACCAGTCGGTCTACATCCCGCTCGGCGCCGTGCACCGCATGGAGAACCCCGGCAAGGTGCCGATGGTGCTGATCGAGGTCCAGACCGGTGCCTATGTCGGCGAGGACGACATCGTCCGCTACGAGGATGTCTACGCCAGGAGCTGACCGCTCCCCCCTCCCCCGTCGGAACCCCGACGTGACACGGATGTTGCCCCCCTGACGGGGCCGGATCGGCATGGCCCCCAAGCCAAGGAGGGGCCATGACCGGCAGACTTCAGGACAAGACGGCGATCGTCACCGGAGCGGAGTCCGGCATCGGCCAGGCCTGCGCCGTGGCCTTCGGCCGCGAAGGCGCGGATCTCGTGCTGGCCTATCTGGAGGATGCCGACGGCGCCGCCGAGACCGCCGCCGAGATCCGCGAGGCCGGCCGCGCCGCCATCACCGTGCAATGCGACCACACCCGCCCCGACGACGTCGCGCGGCTGTTCGCGTCCGCGGCGGACGCCTTCGGCCCGCCCGACATCCTGCTCAACTCCGCCGGGCTCGACGCGCCCGGCGAAGAGCTGGCGGAAATGTCGGACGAGACCTGGGAGAAGATGCTCAAGGTCGATCTGTTCGGGCCGATGCTGTGCTGCCGCGCCTTCATCCGGGCCCGCCGCGCCGCCGGTGGCGGCGGCCGGATCGTCAACATCTCCTCGGTGCACGAGGAGATCCCCCGCATCGGCTCCGCCGCCTATGACGCGGCCAAGGGCGGGCTGCGCAACCTCACCCGTACGCTCTGCCTCGAACTCGCCCCCGACCGGATCGCCGTCAACAACATCGCGCCCGGCATGATACTGACGGCAATGAACCAGGAAGCGATGGAGGACCCCGCCGCCCGCGAGCGTCAGGTCAGCAATATCCCGTGGCGGCGTGCCGGAAAGCCTGAGGAGATCGGCCATCTCGCCGTCTACCTCGCCTCGCCCGAGGCCGATTACGTCACCGGGCAGACCTTCACCATCGACGGGGGGCTATCGCTGCATGTCGGACAAGGCGCCTGAACCCGAGGCCCGCAGGCTGCTGCCGCGCGGCCTCGCCCACCCTGCCCTCGGCATGCTTGGGGTGATCACGCTGGTGCTGGTGGGCTGGGCGCTGCACGTCATGCAGCCGGTCTTCCTGCCGATCGTCTTCGCCTTCTTCCTCGCGCTGCTGCTCTCACCGGTCGACGCCCGCGTCACCTCCTGGGCCGGCGGCCGCGCCTGGGTCGGCCACCTCGCGGCGATGACGCTCCTGGCGCTGGTGCTGGCGGCCTTCATGGGCGCGCTATGGATCTCCGCCCAGCAATTCCTCGCCCGGTTTCCGGCCGAGCAGGCCAGCGAGGCGGTCGAGCAGCTTTCGGGCGGCGGCGAGAACGCGGGCGCAGCCGAGCAAGGCGACGGCTCCGCGCAGGACGCACCGGATGGGGATGCCGAGCAGGCCGAGGAGACCGCGACCGGCGAGGCCGCGGCGGGTGCTACCGGCGCCGCGGTCGAGAGCGCGATCCAGGCCACGCCCGGCGCCGGGCTCAACCCCAGCGACGCGCCCGACCCGTCACAGGGCGGCGGCGCCGCTACCGGACTGGTCGAGCAGATCCGCGGCCTTGCCGGGTCGGGGGGCTTCGGCGGCACGTTGATGGAACGCGCCTCCGGCCTCGCCACCACGGTGATTTCCACCATCTCGGCGATCGCGCTGGCGCTGGTGCTGATCTTCTTCCTGACGCTGCTGATGCTGTCCGAGGCACCGCGCTGGTATTCCAAGCTCGGCGCGATGCTGCGCCCCGACAAGCGCGCCGAGGTCAGCGGCGCCGTCGATCTCGTCGCCGAGAAGACCCGCAGCTATCTCTGGGTGCGCTTCATCCTCGGCATCGTCACCGCGCTGCTCTATGTCGGCTGGCTGTGGATCTTCGGGCTCGACCTGCTGATCGTCTGGGCGCTGCTGACCTTCGTGTTCAACTTCGTGCCCTCGATCGGCTCGCTGATCTCGGGCATCCTGCCGGTGGTCTACGCCTTCGCCACCCGCGATCCCTGGACCGCGGTGATGGTCGGTGCGGGCGTGCTGGCGATCGAGCAGGTGATGGGCAACTACATCGACCCGCGCGTGCAGGGCCGGCACCTGTCGATCTCGGCGCTGGTGATCCTCTGCGCGCTGCTGTTCTGGGGCTGGGTCTGGGGCGTGGCGGGCGCGATCCTGGCGGTGCCGATCACCATGGTGGTGATGGTCGCCTGCGCCCATGTGCCGGGGCTGCGCTGGATCGCGCTCGGCCTGTCGGACGAGACCGACTATGCCGGGGTGGACGAACAGCTCGGCGCTCCCGGCGAAGCCAAGACCGCCGACTGAGGGCTCACTTGCCGAACACCACCGTGCGGCTGCCATTGACCAGCACCCGCCGGTCGAGATGCAGCGCCACGGCCCGCGCCAGCACCCGTCGCTCAATGTCGCGGCCCTTGGCGACGAGGTCGTCGGGGGTGTCGGCATGGGTGACGTGCTCGACGTCCTGGCTGATGATCGGCCCCTCGTCGAGATCCTCGGTCACGTAATGCGCGGTGGCGCCGATCATCTTCACGCCGCGCGCATGCGCCTGGTGATAGGGCTTGGCGCCCTTGAAGCCGGGCAGGAAGGAGTGGTGGATGTTGATGCAGCGCCCCGACAGCCAGGCCGACATCTCGTCCGACAGGATCTGCATGTAGCGCGCCAGCACCACCAGCTCGGCCCCGGTCTCCTCGACCAGCGCGCGGATCTCGGCCTCCTGCTGCGGCTTGGTCTCCTTGGTGATCGGCAGGTGGTGATAGGGCACGTCCTCGGGCAGCCGCACCGACAGCGCGCTCGCCGGGTGGTTGCCCGCCACCGCGACCAGATCCATCGGCATCTCGCCGATGCGCTGGCGATAGAGCAGGTCGGCGAGGCAATGGTCGAACTTCGACACCAGGATCAGCACCTTCTGGCGGTAGTCCTGCGGGCTCAGGGTCCAGTTCATGCCAAAGGCGGTGCCGATGCCGTCCATCTTGGCGCGGAAGGCGCCGTCGCCACCCACCTCCTGCGGCAGCCGGAACGCCACCCGCATGAAGAAGGTGCCGGTGAGCGTGTCGTCGAACTGCCGCGCCTCGGTGATGTCGCCCCCGGTCTCTGCCAGCGCGGTGGCGACCGCGGCGACGATGCCGGGGCGGTTGCGGCAGGTGAGGGTGAGGATATGGGTCGTCATGGCGTCTTGCCCCTTGGCTTGCTCGCCGTCCTTGTCACCCGGCGCGGCGCGGGATGCCAGCACGGCGGCGGCGCTCTTTCGCGGTTTGGCGACATCGGAGCGGCGAAACCCGTGCCGCGGTTTCGCGTTGGGCGGCGGATGTTTCCGATAGGAGAACGCGATGAGCGACGCGAAAACCACCACTGACCACGACGAGATCCGCCAGTGGTGCGAGGCGCGCGGCGGCCATCCCGCCCGGGTGGCCGAGACCGCCGATCACGGCGAGGGCGGCGTGCTGCGCATCGACTTCGAACCGCAGGCCGAGGGGCTGGAGCGGATCGACTGGAACGACTGGTTCGAGATCTTCGAGGAGAGCAAGCTCGCCTTCCTGCACCAGGACCAGGCCGCCGACGGCGCGGCCAGCCGCTTCACCAAGCTGGTCAAGCGCTAAGGCGCAAACCCCCGGCGCCGCGCGGCGCCGGGGGCGTTTTGGTTCAGGCCCGGATCCGCACCGGCACGCCCTTGTAGGCCGGGGTCTTCGACAGCTCGTCGTGGTAGTCGAGCGGCACCAGCGGGTTGGTCTCCGGGTAATAGGCGAGGACGGTGTCGTCCGGCAGGTCGTAGGCGATCACCCTGAGCCCGCCGACCTCGCGGGTCTCGCCATCCTCGATCGCGCAGGACAGCGTCACCTCCTGCCCCTCGCGCAGCCCGGCGCGGGCGATCATCTCTGGGTTCATCATCACCACATGGCGGTCGGTCTTGAGCCCGCGCAGCCGGTCGTTGAAGCCGTAGATCGTGGTGTTGAACTGGTCGTTCGACCGCACCGTGACGAGGGTGTAGCTGTCATCCCCCGGCACCTGCCCCAGCGCAGAGAGCGTCGGCGGCGCGGTGAAGATCGCCTTGCCGGTCTCGGTCTTCCACTGCCGCTCGCGCGCGGGGTTGCCCTTGTAGAAGCCGCCCGGCTGGAACAGCCGCTCGTTGAAGCGTTCGAACTTGTCGGGATAGGTCTCCTCGATCAGGTCGCGCACCTTGGCGTAGTCGCCGACCCATTCGTCCCATTTGACCTTGGGGTTGGGGTCGAGCGTCGCCTTGGCGATGCCGGCGACGATGAAGGGCTCCGAGCGGACCATCTTCGATGCCGGCTCGCGGCGCCCCTCGCTGCCATGGATCATCGACAGGCTGTCTTCCATCGACACCGCCTGCGGACCGCTGGCCTGCAGGTCAAGCTCGGAGCGCACGAGACACGGTAGCAGCCAGGCCTCGCGGCCGACCAGCGTGTGGCTGCGGTTGAGCTTGGTCGCGATCTGGACGTTGATCTCCAGATCCTTCCAGGCGTTGTCGGTCCGGCCCTGATCGGGGATCGCGCGGGCGAAGTTGCCGCCCAGCGACACGAAGCCCTTGATCGAGCCGTCGAGGATCCCCTTCACCGCCTCGACCGTGGTCGTGCCCTCGTCGCGCGGACTCTCGAAGCCGAACATCTCGTCGATCTTGTCGAGCGGCACCAGCTCGGGCTTTTCGGAGATGCCGACGGTACGCTGGCCCTGCACGTTGGAATGGCCCCGCACCGGCGAGATCCCCGCCCCTTCCCGGCCGATATTGCCGCGCATCAGCAGCAGGTTCACATACATCGCGATGTTCAGGCTGCCATGCACGTGCTGGGTCAGGCCCATGCCGTAGATGCCGATCACCTTCTCGGAGTTGCAGTACATCTCGCCGACCTCGGCGATGTCCTCGCGGCGCAGCCCCGTGACCTTCTCGATCTCGTCCCACGACACAGCGCGGATCGCCGCTTCGAATTCCGGCCAGCCGCTGGTGTGCTGGGCGACGAAGGTGCGGTCGATCACGCCGCCGCCCTGCTCGTCGTCGATCTCGAAGACCCGCTTGCACAGCCCCGCCAGCACCGCGACGTCCGAGCCGGGCTTGAGCTGGAGGTAGCGGTCCGAGATCACCGTCTCCTTGCCGGCCAGCATCTCGACCGGGTTCTGCGGGTCGCGGAAGGTGACGAGACCGGCCTCGCGCACCGGATTGAATGTGACGATTTGACATCCACGCTTCTTGGCGGCCCGCAGAGGGTGGAGAAAGCGCGGCGAGTTGGTGCCGGTGTTCTGCCCCATGAAGATGATCATGTCGCAGTGATCGAAATCCGAAAGCACGCAGGTGCCGACCGGGCTGCCGGTCACCTTCTTGAGCCCGACGCTGGTGGTCTCGTGGCACATGTTGGAGCTGTCGGGCAGGTTGTTGTTGCCATAGAGCCGAGCCAGCAGCGCGTAGAGATACGACGTCTCCAGGCTGGCCCGCCCCGAGGCATAGAAGACCACCGACTTCGGATCGCGGGCGCGGATCTCGCGCAGCTTGGCGCCGATCCCGTCGAACGCCTCCTGCCAGCTGGTCTCGACATATTTGTCGGTCGCCGGGTCGTAGCGCATCGGATGGGTCAGACGGCCCTGCATCTCGAGGTCGTAATCCGACCAGCCGCGCAGCTCGCTGACGGTGTGATGGGCAAAGAACTCCGGCGTGCAGCGGTCGCGGGTCAGGTCCCACAGCGTCGCCTTGGCGCCGTTCTCGCAGAACTCGGCGATGTGCGGGTTGGGCGGCTTGGTCCAGGCGCAGGAGGTGCACATGTGACCGCCGGGCTTGTTCTGCCGCATCAGGGTCTCGAGCACGCCGGCGTCGGGCCGCTCCTGCCCGATATGCTTGGCGACGCTTTGGAGCGAGCCCCAGCCGCCCGCGGGGTGGTCGTAATGCGGCAGTTCCTCGCGCTGGTGGGTTTCCTTGCGGTCGGTCATCTGCGGTCCTTCCCCGTGCTGCGGCGCTGCGTCTCCGGCCAAACCGACACCTGTGCGCGCGGGTTCCGCGCGGCGCGTGGACGGAACTCCCATGACGGCGCCCCGGTTGAAGGACGACGCAGATCAAGGAGCCACCACATGGCCGAGACACCGCATACCGCCGACCGGCTGCGCAGCGACATCGACGCGGGCGAGGCCGGCGACAAGAAGGGCTTTCCAGACACCGCCGCCTCGCCCCTCGGCACCGATGACGAGGCCTCGGGGTTTCCCAACAGCGAGGATCAGGTCAAACGCGCGCAGGCGGCCGAGACAGAGAACCCCGCACGCGGCGACGCGCCAAAAGGCGCGCAGGCGCCCCGCCCGACCAGCTACGCCTCCAGGACCACCACGCGCGAGAGCCGCAACCGCATGATCCTGATCGGAGTCACGGTCGGCACCGCGCTGGTGCTGACGCTGATCGCGCTGATCGTCTAAGCCTCAGCCGACGGTCAACACGATCTCGGTGACGCCATCGTCGACGGCGCGGCAGGCCGCGAGCAGCCGCGCCGTCAGATGGGTTTCGACATAGGCGGCGTGAAACCGCGACGGCGCCGAGAGCGTCAGCCGCCCCCCTGCCCTGCCGGTTCGGGTCAGCGCCCGGATCCACGAGGCATAAAGCCCCGGCTCCTCGGCATGCAGAACGGTGCGGGCCAGCGACCATTCGCTGCCATCCGACGGGTCTGGCGGCGGCACCTCGCCCCTCACCGGCAGCGGCACGACCTTGTCGTCGGCGGGCGTCTCCTCGAGCCGGTGCGCGAAATCCGGACCGACCCGCTCCCAGCCCGGCCGGGTGTCCTGCATCAGCCGCTCGATCCCGAGCCGGTATTCCGCCACCCTGCCCCGCGCCCCGGCGCGCAACAGCTCGAGCCAGCCGCGCCCCCTGAGCTTGGCCATCTCGCGTTTGACCGTGCGCTCGTCGACCGACCACAGCCGCGCGATCTCGCGCTGGCCGACGGTGAGCTCGTCGCGGCCCCAGTTGTAACGTGCGGTGATCAGGGTGATGAGACGGAGCGCGAGGATCTGCTCCGAGCGACCGGCCGCCAGCGCGTGCGCGCCGAGCGCGGTGAGGATGTCGTACTTGCGGGCCGCGGCCCCGCGGCCCACGGGCCTGGTCGTCAACATGGCGCGCCTCGTCCTGCCACCTCGGATGGGTGGATACTCACTGCCTCAGATGAACGTCGGCCTGCGCCACCGTTCGCAGGGTGGCCCGTCTTTGCAACGCCTTTCCCTGCCTTGGCCTGATTTGCGTCCGGTTTTCCGATTCTGTCAAGCCGAGTCCCCGGATCGGGGTTTGCCCCCAATCCATTTCCGGATGGAAATCGGTATGTATTGGTATTGGGGGACAGCCAGCATGTCCCCTATTGCGCCGGTTTTGTCCCCCATTCCGGCGTCTGGGCGATGAAACCGTCCCCCCAATTCCGGTTCCGTTCCGGCGTGGCCCGCTTCCTCTCGCAGGCCTTCGCGAATCGACCGAAGCCCTTGTGGCACAGGCTCCGCGTCGAAAACGCAAAATCGCCGTTTCCGAGCATAAACGGCTTTTCATCTTCGGCAAACTCCGCGTAAATCGCCACATCAGAAGAATTAGCGTTCCCAAGGGTGGCCGAGAGCGGTTCCCCGCGGGGAACCGGAGGGCAGAGACCGCATGTTCACCCATACCGACCTGGCCCGGCTGCAGGCGCAGTCGCTCAAGATGCAGGGCTATATCCGGCAACAGACCTTCTCCCCCGAGAACGAGAAGAAGCTGCGCCGGTTCTCGAGCTGGGAGGTGGCCGAGCTGATCCTCGGGCTCAACCCCTCCACCTTCCGCGGCCGGCTCGCCGCCGACCCGTCGCTGCCGCAGGGGCTGGTCGAGGAAGATGGCCGCCAGCGCTGGTACGCGCTCGAGGAGATCGGCGAGCTGCGCCGCCGGCTGCGGCACAAGGGCAAGCCGCTGCTCCCGCCGCGCCCGGCCGGCAAGCGGGCGATCCGCGCCGCCATCGCCAACTTCAAGGGCGGCGCCGGCAAGTCGACCGTGGCGCTGCACTTCGCCCATGCCGCGGCGCTCGACGGCTACCGGGTGCTCTGCGTCGACTTCGACCCGCAGGCGACGCTGTCGCATTCGATGGGCCTGTCGGACGTGGCCGAGGAATACACCGTCTGGGGGATCATGGCGCGCGACCTGATCCGCGAGACCGAGCGGATGAACGCCGCCGGACGCGGCGCCGAGAGCGGCACCGCCCTGCCGGAGCGCAAGCTGCCGCCCTCGGTCACCGGCATGGGTCTCAACGATCTGCGGGTCACCGATTTCATCAAGCCGACCTCCTGGCCGACCATCGACCTGGTGCCCTCCTGCGCCAACGCCGCCTTCGTCGAGTTCGCCTCGGCCCAGTACCGGCACCTGAACCCGGAATGGTCCTTCTTTGCCGCCGTCGACCGCTACCTCGATCACCTGCCCGACGACGCCTATGACATCGTCATCTTCGACTGCCCGCCGGCGATCGGCTACCAGTCGATGAACGCGGTCTTCGCCGCCGACGTGCTCTACATCCCCTCGGGTCCCGGCTACTGGGAATACGACTCGACCACCTCCTTCATCGGCCAGCTTGCCGAGGCGCTCGAGGATCTCGGCCGGTTCCGCGGCGCGGTGCCGCCGGGCACCGAGCCCGACAAGCATTTCGCCGACATCCGTTTCCTGCTCACCCGGTTCGAGCCGAACAACGATCTGCACCGTGCGATGCAGCAGGCCTTTCACAAGGTCTTCGGTCCACAAGTGGCCGAGCACCCGATCGAGATGACCCGCGCGGTCGAGCAGTCGGGCCGCTTCCTGAGCTCGGTCTATGAGATCGACTACCGCAACATGACCCGCGAGACATGGCGGCGCGCCCGCGCCTCCTTCGACCGCGCCTATGACGAGTTCCGCGCCTCGCTGGTCGCGGCCTGGGACAAGCTGGAGGACTGATATGGCCAAGAAGCGTAGCGTGTTCGACATCGACTTCACGCCCGACGCGGAGGATGCCCCCGCGCCGGAGCGGTTCCCTGCGGGGAACCCGACGCCGGAGCCGACCCCGCCCGCCGGGCGCCGCGGCCCGATGGCCTCGGCGATCACCGAAACCGCCGAAGCGGCGCGCGGCCGGGCCGCCGCCGAAGCCGCGATCCGGGCCGAGAACGACGAGCTGGCGCATGAGCATGTGCGGCTCAAGAAGCTCGGGCTGATCACCGATCTCGTGCCGGTCGCTTCGGTCCGGACCGACAAGCTGGTGCGCGACCGCGCGCCGGGTCGTGATCCCGAACTCGAAGAGCTGAAGTCCTCGATCCAGGAGATCGGGCTGTCGAACCCGATCCGGGTGGAGCAGGACGGGCAGGGTGGCTACGAGCTGATCCAGGGCTATCGCCGTCTCACCGCCTTTCGCGAGCTGCTCGAGCAGACCGGCGACCAGCGCTATGCGAGGATCCCGGCGGCGATGGTTCCCCGCGGGGAACCGGTGCGCGACCTGTACCGCAAGATGGTCGACGAGAACCTGGTGCGGAAGGACATCTCCTTCGGCGAGATGGCGCAGCTGGCGCTGAACTACGCCAAGTCCACCGGCACCAAGCCGCATGACGCGGTGACCGAACTCTACGCCTCGGCGCTCAAGCAGAAGCGCAGCTACATCCGCAGCTTCACCCGGGTGCTGGAGCGGGCCAAGGGGACGATCCGCTTCCCGGAGGCGATCCCGCGGGCGCTGGGTCTGGAGCTGTTCAAGATCATCGATGCCGACCCGATCCTCGGCGACGATATGATCAGCATGCTCAAGCGCGCGCCCGAGCGCGACGCCGAGATGGAGCTCGCGGTGCTGCGCGACTTCGTCCAGCGGGCGCCGAAGATCGTCAAGCCGCGCCCGAAATCGGTGTCCAAGACGATGTTGCGGCTGCCGCGCCCCGAGGGTGAGGCGCGGATCGCCGCCTCGGACGGGCGGGTCGAGCTGCGGCTGGCGCGCGATTTTTCGGCGCTCGACCGGGCCCGGCTGCAGCGCGCCTTCGAGGCGTTCTTCGACGCGCTCGACGGATCGTGATGCAAAGCGGTTCCCCGCCGGGAACCGCGACCACCGGGTGACGCCGCCCCGGAGTGTTCCCCACGGGGAACGCCGCGCGACAGGGGCTGAAAGGAAAAGGGCCGGTTCCCCACGGGGAACCGGCCCTTTCAATGTCGCGGTCAGGTCGGCGTCAGCCGGCGTCGCCCGGCGGCGCGTCCTTCTTGGCGCGCGGCTTGCGAGGGGTGCTGCTGCGGGCCGGGGCCTTGGTCGATTTGGCCGCCGCCTTGCGGGCCGGCTTCGCGGCCCCGTCCGCGCCGGTGGCGGCGCTCTTGCGGGCGCGCGGCGTCTTCGGCTTGCCGGCGCCGCTCACCTCGGCGCCGCCGAGACCGGCACCACCCTCATCCCCCTGATGCGGCGCGGGCGACGCGGCGCCCTTGGCGCGGCTCTCGTCCTGCATCTGCGCATCGACCTCGCGCGCGGCCTCGTGCCAATGCGCGTCGTGCTGGCCCTCGGGCGATCCGTCGCGCTGCCACATCTCGTAGGCCAGCTTGCGGATCCGCTCCTCGCGATCGTCAGCCATCATCGTGCTCCCTTCCAGAGTACTTCCATCATGCCCGGAGCATGGCGGCCGGGGAGAGCCGGGCCATGGCGGGCGTCAAACCTTGCGCCGGAACGGACCGTGAACGGCCTCGGTACGGGCGCGACCTAAGCGTCGCGCGCCGTTCGAATAATTGCCAGCCCCTCGTGACGCAAGGTCAACTGTGTGCGGAAGCGTACGGGAGGTCAACCGCGTCCGCGATATCCCGCCACGCCCGGCTCGGGCATCCAGACGCCGCGGGGCGGCTCGCCGGTCTGGTAGAAGACGTCGATCGGGATCCCGCCGCGCGGGTACCAGTAGCCGCCCAGCCGCAGCCATTTCGGCTCCAGCGTGTCGACCAGCCGGCGGGCGATCGAAACGCTGCAATCCTCGTGGAAGGCGCCGTGGTTGCGGAACGAGGTGAGGAACAGCTTGAGCGACTTGCTCTCGACGAGCCAGTTGCCGGGCACGTAGTCGATCACCAGATGCGCGAAGTCGGGCTGGCCGGTCAGCGGGCAGAGCGAGGTGAACTCCGGCGCGGTGAACCGCACCGCGTAATCGACATCCGCCTGCGGGTTCGGCACGCGCTCGAGCACCGCCTCCTCGGGGGATTGCGGCTGCACGGTCTGGCCGCCGAGCATGGTCAGGCCGTCATAGATGGATTTGTCGGACATGGCGGGTCTCCTGTCGGTCTGCCCCGGCATATGGGGGCAGGGGGGCGATCCGCCTAATGCCGCGCGCGGCGCAGGGCGACAAGCCCCCCGCCGCGCCGCCGGTTCAGCCGGCGAGCCGCTGGCCCAGCCGGTCAAGATGCGCCGCGAGCAGCGCCTGCGCCCGCTCGGCGCTGTCGGCCTCGGCATAAAGCCGGCATTCCGGCGCGTTGCCCGAGGGCCGCAGATGCACGATCTCGCCATTGCCGAAGCGGACGCGCAGCCCGTCGGTCTCGTCGATCGCGGACTCGCCCGCGCCGGTATCGAAGAACTCGGCCCGCGCCGCGGCACTTTCGCGCAGGCTCTCGATCAGCGCCATCGACCGCTCGGACGGCACCTCCTGCAACCGGTCGGCTGCGGTGAAGCGCGGCGGCAGATCGGCTGCAAGCTCGGCCAGGCCGCGCCCGGCCGCGCGCGCGGCGGCGAGCGGGGCGACGATCGGCAGCACCGCGTCGCGGGTCATCAGAGGCGCGACCCCGCCCGCCGGGCCCTGCGCGGCAAAGCCCAGCAGGAAGCCGCCATTGGCCTCGTAGCCGATCACCCGCGCCGAAGGGTCGGCCTCGAGCGCGGCTTCCATCCCGGCGATCACGAAGGGCGAGCCGATCCGGGTGCGGCGCAGCGCAAAGCCCGGCATCGCCTCGACCAGCGTGTTGGACGACACCGGCGTCACCACGATCCGCGCATCGAGAAGCCGCGCGGTCAACGGGCCGAGCACATCGCCGGGGATCATCGCCCCCGCCGCGTCGGTCACCATCGGCCGATCGGCGTCGCCATCGGTGGAGATGATCGCGTCGAGCCGGTGCGCCTCGGCCCAACCGGCCAGCGCCGCGCGGGTCTCGGGATCGACCGCCTCGGTGTCGACCGGGATGAAGCGATCGGAGCGGGCGATCGGCACGGCCGTGGCACCGAGGCCTTCGACGATATCGACCAGCACGTCGCGCGCGACGCTGCTGTGCTGGTAGACACCGATCCGCAGCCCGGCTAGCGCCCGCGGCCCGAAGCCGTCGACATAGCGCGCGACATAGCGCGCGGCGCAGTCGGGATCGGTCTCGAGCGGGCCTTCCTCGGCATCCGGCGCGCCGCCGCCGCGCAGCGCCTCCAGGATCGCCGCCTCGTCGCTCTTCGCGATCTCGCCGGTGGGCAGGTAGAACTTGAGCCCGTTGCGATCGGCGGGGATGTGGCTGCCGGTGACCATCACCGCCGCCGCGCCACGCGCCATCGCCGCCATCGCCAGCGCCGGCGTCGGCACCGCGCCGCAATCCACCGCGCGCAGCCCGGCGCCACGCACCGCGGCGATCACGGTCTCGGCGATGCGGGGCGAGCTGTCGCGCAGGTCGCGGCCGACATGCACCGCGCCGCCGACGGGGCAGGCGGCGAGGAAGGCCCGGATGTGGTCGTGGACGAGCGTATCGGTCAGCTCGGTGACGAGGCCGCGCAGGCCGCTGGTTCCGAATTTGGGGGGCATGGGTATCCTGTTCACGGGTTAACGCTTGGCCGCGACTATGCCAGCGCCGCCCGGGCTCGGCAACGCGACGGCGGAACGCGGGGCGGCCCTTGCGCCTTGTGCCCGTGATCAACGCTACCGGCGCAGGAATTTGGACATGACCCGATCATTCGCAGCCCCGGCCATCGCCCTCGCGGCCCTGATGGCGCCCGCGACGGCCCCCGCCCAGCCCTCCTTCGACTGCGGTGCGGCGCGAACCGCGACCGAACGCGCGATCTGCGCCTCGCCCGACCTCGCCTCGCTCGAGATGCGGATGGTCGGGGTCTATGACGACCTCGCCGACCGGATCGGCGAGGCCGAGGCGCGGCGCATCGCCGACATCCAGCTCGAACGGCGGCAGGCCTGCAACGGCGACGCCGCCTGCATCGAGCGCCAGCTGCTGACCACGATCGGCATCTTCCGCGCCGAGGCCGCCGCCGCCACCCGCGCCGCGGAGTCCGAGGCGGACGCGGCCGATGAGGATCTGGCCGAGCTCCGCGCGGCGCTGGGGCAGGGGCAGGCGCAGTTCCAGGGACAGGCGCCCGTCGTGGCCTCGGCGGAAGACGAGGATGCGACGCGGAACGCGGCGCGTCGGCACGCCACGTTCGAGGCGGCGTTCAAGGCGTTGCCCGACTACCGGCGGCGGCACGTTCAGGGACGACTGCGCGACGCTGGGCTTCTGGAGGGGCCGGTCGACGGGATATGGGGCGATGCCAGCGCCCAGGCGCTCGACCGATTCCTGCGCGCGGCGCGCGGCCGGGGCATCGCCTTCATGGCGCTCCGGCCCGAGGGCGCGGCGGCCGCGCTGCGCTATATCGGCAGCGACCTGTTCTTCTACGACTATATCCCCGAAGCCGCGCGCTGAGCCGTCGCCGCGTCGGGGGTGGTCATCGCCAGGTGATCCGCCTAAGCGGCCCTTCCGGCGGAACGAAAGGCGAATCGACGGCGATGATGGGACGCACGCATCTGGCGCTCGGCGCGGTGGCCGGGGTGCATCTCGCCGCGCTGTCGCCGCGGCTGGGGCTGCCGATCATGGCGGCGGCGCTGATCGGCGCGATCCTGCCCGATGTCGACACCCCCTACAGCAAGCTCGGCCGCAGGCTCTGGCCGCTTTCGACCCTGGTGCTGTGGATCTTCGGCCATCGCGGCGGCACCCATTCGGCGGTGTTCCTGGTGATCGTCACGGCGCTGATGTGGATGGTGTCGGCGCCGGTGGCGCTGGCGCTGGGGGCGGGAATCGCCACCCATCTGGCCGCCGACGCGATCAGCTTCGGCCATGGCACCCGCTTCACCGCGCGCGGTGCGGGCGTGCCGCTGTGGTGGCCCTTGGCCGAGCGCAAGTCCGGGCTGCGGCTAGTCAAGGTCAACGGGCCGCTCGAAAATCTGGTGATCCTGCCCTGGGCTACCCTTTATGCCGCACAGCTCGGCTGGCGGCTGCTCTAGGCGCGGGCGCTGTTTCCTTGGGCGTCGGGCTGGGGTAGGTTGCCCCAAAACAAAGACAGGCAGCGGACAACCCCCATGGCATCACTGCGTCTCCCCGCCCTCGTCGGGCTCGTCCTGCTGGCCGCGGGCTGCGAAAGCCTGCCGCGCGGCGCGGCGCTGCGCAGCGAGATCCTCGAGACCCAGCGGCTGGGAGAGGCGGCGCCACGCGATTTCGTGGTCGCGCCGGTGACCCGGGCGCTGCTGCCGGTCTATGCGGCCTGGCCGGGGCAGGGCGGCACGGGTCACGCCTGGATCGACCGCGTCGACCAGCCCGAGACGAGGATCATCGCGCCGGGCGACACGCTCGAGATCACGATCTGGAGCACCGAGGAGAACGGCCTGCTGACCGTGCCGGGACAGCGCTTCGTGTCGCTGCCGAACCAGCGCGTCGGCGCATCGGGCACGGTCTTCCTGCCCTATGTCGGCAATGTGAAGGTGTCGGGCATGAGCCCGGAGACCGCCCGCGACCGGATCGAGGCGCAATATGCCGAGGTGACGCCCTCGGCGCAGGTGCAGCTCGGCTTCACCGAGGGCCGGCGCAACACGGTGAGCCTGGTGTCGGGCGTTGCCAGCCCCGGCAGCTACCCGCTGCCCGACAGCGATTTCACGGTGATGGGGCTGATCGCCGAGGGCGGCGGCGTCGACAAGAGCCTGCGCAACCCGCAGATCCGGCTGGTCCGCGACGGGCGGATCTACGGCACCTCGGTCGAGCGGCTGCTCGACAATCCGCGGCTCGACACCACGCTCGAGGGTGGCGACAAGATCCATGTCGAGGCCGATGACCGCAAGTTCCTGTCGCTCGGCGCGGCCGGCAGCGAGAGCGTGCATTACTTCACCGAGGACCGTCTCGACGCGCTCGAGGCGATGGCGATCATCGGCGGCGTGGCTGACAACCGCGCCGATCCGGGCGGCATCCTGGTGCTGCGCCGCTATCCCGACAGCGCGGTGACCCCCGGCCCCGCCGGTCCGGACCAGTCGCGGGTGGTGTTCACCATCGACCTGACCTCGGCCGACGGGCTGTTCAGCGCCGGCGAGTTCGAGATCCTGCCCGGTGATCTGGTCTATGCCACCGAAAGCCCGGTGAACTCGGCGCAGACGATCTTCTCGATCCTCGGCACCAGCCTCGGGCTGGCGAGCCGGGTCGGCGTCAACTTCTAGGCCGCCCACCGCCCCAGAGCGGTGAGACCGACATTGGCGACCCGCGCCGCGGCGGCGAAACCCGCGGCGCCGGCGGCGCGCGGCAGCCGCAGCGCCGCCGAGGCCGCGCCCGGCTCCTGCATCAGACCGCCCAGATCGCCGGGGTCGAGCGCGGTGAAATCGCCTTCGGCGCCGGGCAGGGTGGCGCTGACCCGCGGCGTGTCGGCGAATGGCGCGGGAAAGGTCCAGACATGTTCGAGCCGGTGCTCGGAGATCCGGGCGAACCCCGCCGCGCCGGTCCAGGCGATCTGGGTGCCGTCGGCAAAGCGCAGATAGCGGCCCTCGGCGCTCTCGCCGCTGTCGAACACTGCGCCGCCGGGCAGCCCGTCGGCGAGCGAGACCGGCCCGAGCAGGTCGGCCTGTCCGATCTCGCGCCGCCAGCCCTGCCAGACGCCGCCCGCCATCGCCCGGCGCCAGACCCGGCCGGTCGCGGTTTCGCACAGCCGCTGCGCCGCCGCCTGCGGCCCGGCCGCCGCGACCCAGAGCAGCCCCGGCCCGGAGGTTTCGGCCGGGGTGCCGGTCGCCGGCAAGGCGATGGCGAAGACGCCGCCCGAACGCGCCGCGTCGGCATCGGTGAGGGTGGGCGCCACCGTGCCCAGCCCGAAGGCCCCGACCGTCATCAGCCGCCCCGGCGTCGCGTCGTCCGGGGCCGACTGCACCGCCGCGCCGCTGGCGAGACCTTGGGCCGAGAGGCCGAGCGCGGTGGTCCAGTCGGCGCCGTCGGCGCTGGTCCGGATCGCGAAGCCGGCGCTGCCCGTAAGGCCGATCTCGGCGCCGCCGGCAAAGTCGGTCTGGAACAGCAGCGAAGCGGTGTCGCCCGCCCCGGCGCGGTTGATCTTGAGCCGGTGATCGCCGCCCGCGTGGTTCAGCAGCGTCGAGGGCGCCGCGAGGCTGAGCCGGTCGGTGTCGTCGGGGCCCGTATTGATCCCGAGCGATGCAGCGCGAAGCGGCCGCTCCTCCTCGGCGGTCCAGCCAGTCCCGTCGAAGCGCAGATCGGCCCCTTCGGCGAGACAGTGCAGCCGCCAGCCGGGCAGGGGGGCCTCGAAGCCCCATGCGGTGCCGTCCCAGATCGCGATCCGGCCGGTCTGCCCGGCCCAGTCGCCGCTCGACCCGGCCGCGACAAGGTGGCGGGCGCCCGGCGCGGGGTCGTCCGGCGGGGCGGCGCGGTCGCGATCGGCCACCACCGGCTGCACCAGTGCGTCGAGCCGCTTGATCGCCTCGTTATGGGTGACGTGCTTTTGCGCCTGTCCGGGCTGGATATAGGGCAGCGACAGGATGGCCGAGATCTCGGGCATGGCGTCCTCATGGGCGTTGCATCGGGGCGATCTTAGCCGCCGCGCCCGAAGCGGAGGTGAGCGCGGCGCGCGTTGCGCCCCCGGCGGCGGCGCGGTAACTGCCCCTGTCCCGCACCGGAGCCTCGCCATGACCGACCAGCCCCAGCGCGCCTCGCGCGTCCTCGTCACCGGATCGGCGGGGTTCATCGGCCACCATCTCTGCGCCCGGCTGCTGGAAGCGGGGGCCGAGGTCACCGGGATCGACGCGCTGACCGACTACTACGACCCCGCGCTCAAACGGGCGCGCAACGCCCGGCTCGCCGGCCCGCGCTTCGACGCGGTGGAGGGCCGGATCGAGACGCCGGGGCTGCTCGACGATCTGGTGGCACGGGTCCGGCCCGAGATCGTGGTGCATCTGGCGGGGCAGGCCGGGGTGCGGCATTCGATCGAGGCGCCCGAGAGCTATGTCGAGGCCAACCTGATCGGCAGCTTCCGCCTGATCGAGGCGCTGCGCCGCCATCCCTGCCGGCACCTGATGATGGCCTCGACCTCATCGGCCTATGGCGCCGAGACCGAGATGCCCTATCGCGAGACGATGGCCGCCAACCTGCCGATGTCCTTCTACGCCGCGACCAAGAAGGCGAACGAGGCGATGGCGCATAGCTACGCCCATCTCTACGGCCTGCCGACGACGATGTTCCGCTTCTTCACGGTCTATGGGCCGTGGGGGCGGCCCGACATGGCGCTGTTCAAGTTCACCCGCGCGATCCTCGCGGGCGAGGCGATCGACGTCTACAATCACGGCGAGATGCGGCGCGACTTCACCTATGTCGACGATCTGGTCGAGGGGCTGGTCCGGCTGGCCGAACGGCCGCCCGAGGCGCCCGACGCGCGGGGCCCCGCGATCGCGGGCGACAGCCTGAGCCCGGTCGCGCCCTGGCGGGTGGTCAATCTCGGCCATGGCGCGCCGCAGAAGCTCGATGATTTCATCGCCGCGATCGAGGCGGCGACGGGGCGCGCAGCCCGGCGCAACCTGATGCCGATGCAGCCCGGCGACGTGCCCGCGACCTGGGCCGATACCACGCTTCAGGAGGCGCTGATCGGGCCGCTGCCCAAGACGCCGCTGGCCGAGGGCGTGGCGCGCTTCGTCGAGTGGTACCGCGCCTATCACGGCGCCTGATCCGCGCCCGCCACGGCGGCAGCGGGCGATTGTCCGGTTTCGTTTGAAACAGCTCTGACGCGGCTCCGCTTGGCCGCGCCCGGCCCGCCCGGCTAGGCTGCGGCGGATGTAACAGGGGAACGCAATGCAGGATTTTGCGATATTGTGGGACTGGGCCGGCTTCGCCGTGCGCTGGCTCCATGTCATCACCGCCATCGCCTGGATCGGGTCGTCCTTCTATTTCGTGGCGCTCGATCTCGGCCTGAGGAAGGCTGCGGACCTGCCGCCCGGCGCGCATGGCGAGGAGTGGCAGGTGCATGGCGGCGGATTCTATCACATCCGCAAGTACCTCGTGGCGCCCGAGGCGATGCCCGAACACCTGACCTGGTTCAAATGGGAGAGCTACGCCACCTGGCTGTCGGGGGCGGCGCTCTTGATGATCGTCTACTGGGTCGGGGCCGAGCTCTACCTGATCGACCCGTCGCGCGCCGATCTCGCCGTCTGGCAGGCGATCGCGCTCTCGGCCGGCTCGCTCACCATCGGCTGGATCGTCTATGACGCGCTGTGCAAATCGCCCCTGGGCGAGCGGCCGACGGTGCTGATGCTGCTGCTGTTCGTGCTGCTGGTGGCGATGAGCTGGGGCTACCACCAGATCTTTTCCGGCCGCGCGGCGCTGCTGCATCTGGGCGCCTTCACCGCGACGATCATGACCGCCAACGTGTTCCTGATCATCATGCCGAACCAGCGGATCGTGGTGGCCGACCTGAAGGCGGGCCGCAAGCCCGACCCGAAATACGGCAAGATCGCCAAGCTGCGGAGCACCCACAACAACTACCTGACCCTGCCGGTCGTGTTCCTGATGCTGTCGAACCACTACCCGCTGGCCTTCGCCACGGATTACTCGTGGATCATCGCGGCGCTGGTGTTCCTCATGGGGGTGACGATCCGGCACTACTTCAACACCATGCACGCCACCGGCAAGGGGCCGCACTGGACCTGGGGCGTGACCGTCATCCTGTTTTTGATCCTCGCCTGGCTGTCGACCGCGCCGATGTGGGGCAGCTACGAGGAGGCCGAGGCGCGGCCCATGACCGCCTATGAGCAGCGCTTCGCGGAGGCGGAGGGCTTCCACGAGGCGGAGCAGATCGTGATCGGGCGCTGCTCGATGTGCCACGCGCGCGAGCCGGTCTGGGACGGCATCCGCTGGGCCCCGAAGGGGGTGGTGCTGGAGACGCCGCAGGACATCGCGCAGAACGCCCGCGCGATCTACCTGCAGGCCGGGGTCAGCCACGCCATGCCGCCCGCCAACGTCACCGAGATCTCGGATGCCGACCGCGCCAAGCTGGTGCGCTGGTTCCGGGCAGGGCAGGGGGCTTGATCGCGCGGTCCGGGCGTCCTATCTAGACAGGTAGCTAGACAGGAGTTCGGACATGTGGAGCCTGCAGGACGCCAAGAACCGCTTCAGCGCCGTGGTCGACGCGGCGCTCGCCGGGGCGCCGCAGGAGGTCTCGCGGCGCGGCAAACCGGCGGTGGTCGTGCTTTCGGCCGCCGAATATGCGCGGCTCGTCGCGGCGGCGGGAGCGGAGCGGGGCAGCTTCGCCGAGCACCTGCTCGACTTTCCCGGCATGGCGGAGAGCCCGGACCGGGCGCAGGCGCTGCCCCGCGACGTGGCGTTTTGATCTATCTTCTCGATACCAACGTGATCTCGGCGGTGCGACGCGACGGCCGCGCGCCCGCCGTCGCCGCCTGGCTGCGCGCCCAGCCCGAGGACTCGCTGTTCCTCAGCGCCGTCACGCTGGGCGAGATCGAGCGCGGCATCGCCCGGCAGGAGGGGCGCGACCCCGGCTTCGCCGCCGATCTGCGCGACTGGCTCGACCGGACGGCGCGGCTCTTTTCCGACCGCATCCTGCCCTTCGGGTCGCAGGAAGCGCGGATCTGGGGGCGGCTCTCGGCCGAGATCGGCCATGGCGGCGCCGATCTGATGATCGCCGCCACGGCGCTTGCCCATGGCGCCACGGTGGTCACCGGCAACGTCTCGGATTTCGAGCCGACCGGGGTGGCGCTGCTCGATCCGTTCTAGCCCTTGGCCCGCATCACCATGCCGTAGAGGTCGCGGGTGTCGTCCGGGTCGGCCAAGAGATCGAGCATCTCGTAATGACCGGTCCGGTCGAGCTGGTCGCGCACGTAGCGCAGCGCCGAGAAATCCTCGGTCGCGAAGCCGACGCTGTCGAACAGGGTGATCTGGTCGGGGCCGCGCCGGCCCTCTGACTGGCCGGTGATGACTCGCCACAGCTCGGTCACCGGGTGGTCGGGGTCGAGCTGCTGGATCTCGCCCTCGATCCGGGTCTGGGGCGGGTATTCGACGAAGATCTCCGAGCGCAGCAGGATGTCGCGATGCAGCTCGGTCTTGCCCGGGCAGTCGCCGCCGATCGCGTTGATGTGCACGCCCGCGCCGACCATGTTGTCGGTCAGGATCGTCGCGTATTGCTTGTCGGCGGTGCAGGTGGTGATGATCTGCGCCCCGGCCACGGCCTCCTCGCCGCTCTGGCAGGTGGTGATGTCGAGGCCGCTCTCGGCGAGATTGGCCGCGGCCTTGCGCGTGGCTGCCGGGTCGATGTCGTAGATCCGGATCTTCTCGATGCCGAGCATCTCCTGGAAGGCCAGCGCCTGGAACTCGCATTGCGCGCCTGCGCCGATCAGCGCGAGGGTCTTGGCGCCCTTGGGCGCGAGATGGCGCGCCGCCACGGCCGAGGTGGCCGCGGTCCTGAGCGCGGTCAGCACCGTCATCTCGGAGAGCAGCACCGGGTAGCCGTTGTCGACCCGCGCCAGCACGCCGAAGGCGGTGACGGTCTGGAAGCCGCGCTTGAGATTCGAGGGATGGCCGTTGACGTATTTGAAGCCGTAGGTCTCCCCGTCCGAGGTCGGCATCAGCTCGATCACGCCCTCGGGCGAATGCGAGGCGACGCGCGGCGTCTTGTCGAACCGCTCCCAGCGACGGAAATCCTCTTCGATGTACTCGGCCAGCTCGGCCATCATCCGGCGCGGGCCGATCGCGTTCACCATTTCCATCATCCGCGCCACCGAGACGAAGGGCACCATGGCGAGACGGGAGGGGGCGGGGGCGTCGGTCATCTGTCACTCCTTCGGGGCTTTTGCGCCGATCCTGAGACATTTCCGCCGTTTCGGGGAGGGGGCGGATTGCGCAGGACGCGCGGTTCTTTCTACAAACTGCGGCATGAACCGACGATTTGCCAAATGACGCCGCCCGATCCCACCGATCGCCGCCTGCTGAGCCTGCTGCAGCAGGATGCCCGCATGCCGGTGGTCGCCCTCGCCGCCGAGCTGGGCATCTCGCGCGCCACGGTCAGCGCCCGGATCGAGCGGCTGCGCGCTTCGGGCGCGATCCGCCGATTCACGGTCGAGCTGGGCGCGCCGGATGCCGACGACATGGTACGCGCGGTGATGCTGATCGAGCTGCAGGGCCCGCAGGCGCGCGGCGTCGCGGCCCGGCTGCGGCGGATGCGGCAGGTCTCGGAGCTGCATTCCACCAACGGCGCCTGGGATCTCGTGGCGCGGATCGAGGTCGCCTCGCTGGCCGAGTTCGACCAGGTGCTGAACGACATCCGCGAGATTCCCGGCGTGTTGAACTCGGAGACCTGCCTGCTGCTCGGGCGCGCCGGCGGCTGACGGCGGGGCGGGCTTGCCAGCGCCGCCCGGCTGGCAGAGCATGGCGGCGCCGCGGGGAGGCGGCAGCAACGGGAGGAACGAGGATGACCGAAGCACGGATCGTGGGCTGGGCGCACAGCGTCTTCGGCAAGAGCGCGGCGCCGGATACGGCGGCGCTGATGGCCGAGGTGACCGGCCCGGCGCTAGAGCATGCCGGGATCGGCGCCGAGGAGGTCGACGGGGTCTTCGTTGGCGTCTTCAACAACGGCTTTTCGCGGCAGGATTTCCAGGCCTCGTTGGTGGCGATGGGCCATGACGGGCTGCGCCACGCGCCGGCGACGCGTTACGAGAACGCCTGCGCCACCGGCTCGGCCGCGCTCAACGGCGCGATGGATTTCATCGCCGCCGGGCGGGGCCGGATCGCGCTGGTGGTCGGCGCCGAGAAGATGACCGCGACGCCGGGGACGGAGGTGGGCGACATCCTGCTCGGCTGTTCGTGGCGCGAGGAGGAGGGCGAGACACCGGGCGGCTTTGCCGGGATCTTTGGCCGGATCGCGCAGGGCTACTTCCAGAAATACGGCGACCGCTCCGAGGCGCTGGCGCGCATCGCGGCCAAGAACCACGCCAATGGCGTTCACAACCCCTATGCGCATCTGCGCAAGGATCTGGGCTTCGAGGCCTGCAACGCGGTGTCGGATCGCAACCCTTATGTTGCGGCGCCCTTGCGGCGGACCGACTGCTCGCTGGTTTCGGACGGGGCGGCGGCGCTGGTGCTGGCCGATGCCGAGACCGCCAAGACCATGCAGCGCGCCATCGCCATCCGCGCCCGGTCGCATGTCAACGACATCCTCGCCATGAGCCGGCGCGACCCGCTGGCCTTCGAGGGGCCGCGGCGGGCCTGGGCGCAGGCGCTGGAGCGCGGCGGGCTGACGCTCGACGATCTCGACCTGGTCGAGACCCATGACTGCTTCACCATCGCCGAGCTGATCGAATACGAGGCGATGGGCCTCGCGGCGCCGGGGCAGGGGCACCGGGTGATCGAGGAGGGGGTGACGCTTCGCGACGGGCGGCTGCCGGTCAACCTCTCCGGCGGGCTGAAATCCAAGGGCCACCCGATCGGCGCCACCGGCGTGTCGATGCATGTCATGGCGGCGATGCAGCTCGCCGGCGAGGCGGGCGACATGCAGAAACCCGGCGCCCGGCTGGCGGGGGTGTTCAACATGGGCGGCGCGGCGGTGACCAGCTATGTCTCCCTGCTCGAAAGGGTAGGTTAGATCTAGACCGACCTTCGGGGGCCGGGCGCGACAGCCGCGATGCTATGATCGGCCATCCATTCAGGAGGTACGACATGGCCGGTTTCAGGATGATGACAGTCGCGATCTGTCTTTGGGCGGGGGGTGCGGCGCTGGCGCAGGATGCGGAGATGAGCTTCTTCGTGACCAGCACCAACCCCGGGCAGGGGGCCGATCTCGGCGGTCTCGAGGGCGCGGATGCGCATTGCGCCGCGCTGGCCGAAGCCGTCGGGGCGCCGGGCGACTGGCGCGCCTATCTCTCGACCGAGGAGGAGAACGCGCGCGACCGGATCGGCACCGGCCCGTGGCACAACGCCCAAGGGGTCGAGATCGCCGCCGATCTCGACGCGCTGCATGGCGAGGGCAACATGATCTCCAAGGAGACCGGGCTCGACGAGACCGGGGCGATGGTGAATGGCCGCGGCGACACGCCGAACCGGCACGACATCCTCACCGGCACGATGGCCGACGGGATGGCGGCGGCCGAGACCTGCGAGGGTTGGACCAGCAGCGGCGAGGGATCGGCCATGGTCGGGCATCACGACCGGATGGGGCTCGACGACTCGGAGGCGGCGCGGTCCTGGAACGCCTCGCACCCCTCGCGCGGCTGCGGGCTCGAGGCGCTGCAGGGCACGGGCGGCGACGGGCTGTTCTACTGCTTTGCCGCCGACTGAACCGGTGCGGTGAAGGCGCTCCGGCGGCGGTGTCCGGCATGGACGCCGCCGTCGCGACGTGCTGTTCGCCACGCTCGGGAGGTGACCCAAGAGAGCCTATCCTAAAGGTTGTGTTGGGTACGCTATCCGACAGTATAGCCCATGCTTTCGTATAGTCCCATTGCTGTGCGGTTTCCGCCGCAATTGGCGCGCTACTTGGCCTCATCGTCACTCCCAAGAGGCCGCAACGCCCATGAAGATTGATACCAAAGCATTTGACGGCCTCTGGAAGGCCGCACAGCAGGCGATGAAAGAGGCCCGCGCCGCGCAGAAGGAGGCCGCGAAGCAGGCCGACGCGCCGGCTCCGGCGCCGAAGGCCGACACCGCCAGCAGCCCGGCGATCCAGATCGAGATCTCCGAGGCCGCCGCCGCTGCCGCCGTCTCCACCGAAGCCGCCGTCGCGGCGCCTGCCGCGGCGACGACCGCCGTGGCCACGCCCGCCGCCGAGACTGCCGAGACCGCAACCGCACCAGTGACCGCCAGCGTCGCGCAGGTCGCCGACGAGGCCCAGGTCGTGACCGACCGCGTCGCCGCCGCCGTGTCGAACCTCACCGGATCGAAAGCCGGAGCCACCGTGGCACCGGCTGCGGGTGAGAGCGCTGCCATCGAGACGGAAGAGGCCGGGGACGCCGACATTGCCGCCGCGCGCGCGGCGGCGATCCAGGCGCAGAACAATGCCCGAATGGAGAACGTCGTGGCCTCGATCGGGGCGCCGGCCAAGAGCGATCTGGGCGTCGCGCCGATCAGCGCGCAGAGCAGCGCGCGGGCCGATGCGGCCTATGGCGCCGCCGCGAAAGCGGGTGCCTCGACAGGCGAGCGCGCCGACATCGCCGCCTGATACGCGATCGGGCCGGGGCGCATGGCCCCGGCCCGATCCTTCGTCCGCCGGTCAGGCCCGACCGGCGGAAGCTCTCATTCGGCGGCGAACTGGTTCATCGTGTTGGCGTGGCCGCCCGCCTTGAGCGCCCGGTCGCCACCGACCATCTCCTTGAAGGTATCGCCCAGATCCGAGCCGACCTCGTGCTGGTGCTTGACCGCCGAGATGCCGCGCCGGATTTCCTCGCGCTGCACGGTGGCGACATAGGCCAGCATCCGGTCCTCGCCGAAATAGCCGCGCGACAGCTCGTCCACCGATTTAGCGGTCAGGTGGAAGGTCGGCAGGGTGATCAGGTTGTGGAACACGCCCGCCTTGGTCGAGATGTCGTACTGGAACCGCTTGAGCCGCGCATCGGCCTCGCGCCCAAGATCGGTGTCGTCGTAATCGGCCTTCATGAGCTGGGTGCCGTCCGGGTAGTCGGTCTCGGCGATCCGGCCCTCGCTGATCCAGTCCTCGCGCACCTGCTTGCGCAGGTTCAGGGTCCAGTTGAAGGAGGGCGAGTTGTTGTAGACCAGCTTGGCGTGGGGCGCCTTCTCGCGGATCTCGGCAACCATGCCCGCGATCTCGGCGACGTTGGGCGTATCGGTCTCGATCCAGATCAGGTCGGCGCCGCCATCATTGAGCGAGGCCACGCAATCCTCAATGACCCGCGCCCGGCCGGTGCCCTCCTTGAAGCGCACGAGGCCGTTGGGCAGGCGCGCCGGTTTCGCCCAGCCACCGTCGCGCCACAGCGCGATCTCGCCCTCGGAAGGCTGGCTGTCGAAGCTCTCGGTCTCGATCCACTTGAGGTATTCGGAGGCGTGGTCGCCCGGTGTCTGGCTCACCGGGAGCTTCTGGGTCAGCCCGGCGCCGAGGCTGTCGGTGCGGGCGACGATCACGCCTTCGGTGACGCCCAGCTCCTCGAAGGCCATGCGGCAGGCGCGCAGCTTCTCGATGAAATCCTCGCGCGGGACGGTGACTTTGCCGTCCTGGTGGCCGCATTGCTTGGCGTCGGAGACCTGGTTCTCGATCTGCAGGCAGCAGGCGCCGGCCTTGATCAGCTCCTTGGCGAGCAGGTAGGTCGCGTGCTCGTTGCCGAAGCCCGCGTCGATATCGGCGACGATCGGCACGACGTGGCTCTCGAAATTGTCGATCGCGGTGACGGCGTCACGCTCGGCCTGGGCGTCGCCGCTCTCGCGCGCCTTGTCGAGGGCACGGAACAGGTCGTTGAGCTCGACCTCGTCGGCCTGGCGCAGCGAGACGTAGATCTCCTCGATCAGGTCGGCAACGGCGGTCTTTTCATGCATCGACTGGTCGGGCAGGTGGCCCCAGCGGTTGCGCAGGCCCGCGACCATCCAGCCGGAGAGATAGACATAGGCGCCCTTGGTGGTGCCGCGCAGCCGCTTGACCGAACGGATCATCTGCTGGGCGTGAAAGCCCGACCAGCAGCCGAGGCTCTGGGTGAAATGCTCGGGGTCGGCGTCATAGGCGGCCATGTCGGCGCGCATCACCTTCGCCATCTCGCGGGCGATCTCGAGATGGGTGTTGTAGGTGTTCTGCATCTGCAGCTGCAGGATGTCGTCGATGGCGACGCCGCCGGGGGCGCTCCCCTTCGGGAAGCGGGCCTGCAGCGCGGCGCGGCGCTCGGCATAGCTTTTGCGGCGGGTCGGGGTCATGTCGGTCATGGTCGGTCGGTCCTTCGGATGGAAAGGGGGGGAGGTGCCGGGGGGCGGGCCCCCGGCGGGATGTCAGTCGAGCGTGTCGAGCAGCGGCGCGGCGAGGCGCGCGACATGGTCCGGCTGCGGGCTGGCGCAGGCCGATTCCTGGACGATCCGGGCGGCCGAAGCGTAGCGTCCGCGATGGAAGCTGTGCGGTCCCAGCCACTCGACCAGGCTCACGATCTCCTCGTGGATCAGCGCGGCGAGCCAGTCGGCGGTCATGCGGCGCGAGTCGCCGCCCTCCATCTCGACCATGGCGCCATGCGCCAGCCACTGGCCGAGCCGGGCCCGGGCGAGATCGGCCGAGGCGAGACCGTGCAGGCTGTCGCCGATCCGGACCGGGCCGCGCCCGGCGATCCAGGCCGCCAGCGCCGCGATGGCGACATGCACCGTCGCGCGCAGGCCCTGCTCGGTGACCGGGCCGGCATGCGGCTTGAGCAGCATCTCGGGGCTGATCCGGAAATACTGGCGCGGGCGTCCGATCTGGTGGGCGCCGGGCAGGGCGCGGGCGATCGCCTCGCGCGCCGCCGCGATCCGGTCGGGGCCGTCGATCCGCAACCCGTCGCAGCCCTCGTCGAGCGGCCGGCGCAGGGTGGCGGGGTCGCTGCCTTCGGGCGCCTCGGCGATGGCATGGGTACCGCGGCGATGGGCGACCTTGACCATCCGCGCTGCGCAGGTGCCCAGGAACGCCGCCTCGGGATCGAGCAGCGCGGGCAGCACGGCGTCGGGATGGGACCGCATCAGCCGCAGATAGGAGGCGGTGAGCGGTGCGCGGCGCATGGTCAGGCCGATCGCGCGATCGCGCAGCTCCCACAGGATCTCGTCCATCTCGAAACCGGCGGTGACGGTCTCGAGCGAGACCTCGACCCGGATCGTGTTCGGCGCCAGCCCGGCCCGCTCCTCGGCGAGGGCGAGGATCTCGCTCCAGAGCCGCGCCTCGCGGTGGCCGTCGATGCCGCCGAGTTGCAGGTTCGGCCCCATGTCGCGGGCCGCGAGCGGCGTCGCCAGATGGGCGATGATCAGCGCCAGGTCGAACAGCCCGGCCGAGACCGGGTGGCCGCCGATCAGCAGCGCAGGTTCGTCGCGCTCCAACGGCCGGGTGCGGATCAGCATCGGCGTGTGGTCGTCGGGCGCCTCGGCCAGCGCGGCGATGCCGGCGACGAGGTTGGCAAAGCCCGGCGCGGTCGCCTCGTCGAGATCGATGAGCAGCGCCGAGGCCCCGGCAGCGCGGGCCTGGGCCAGAGCGCCCGCCTCGGCGGCGGCGGCGAGGCAGAGCCTGCGGTCGCGCAGGCTCTCAGGCGCGGCGGCGCATGACCAGATGCCCTTGCGGATGCCGGTGGTCTCCTCGAGATAGTCGGGCAGACGGCCTTCGTCGGCGCGTTCCTGACGGCGGTCGCGGGCGACCGAGAGCGCCTGCATCTTGGGGTTGAAGCGGGTCTGCAGTTCGGCGGCGAGAGCCAGCGCGTCGTCGGTCAGGACGCGGTCGGCGCCCGGCACGTCGCGCAGCAGGACCGGCTTGGGCGCTGCGGGGGCGGGGACGAGATCGAGAGGCATCTGCGTGACCTTTCCAGTTGTGGCGCCGAAGGGAGGATCGGTGCCTTGCTGTCTGTAAGGTTAGTGTGGTCATGACGCGGGTGCAGCATAATTTTGTTGCGAACGGGTAATCTTGTAAGTTATGTCGGCGGGATTGGTGAAACATTGTTAGTCATGAAATGAGCGATCGCGGCGAAAAACTCCTGATCGGCCCCCGGCTCAAGGCGCTGCGCGTCTCGCTCGGGCTGACACAGGCCGAAATGGCCGGCCGGCTCGGCGTCTCGGCCAGCTATGTCACGCTGATGGAGGGCAACCAGCGCCCGGCCTCGGCCAAGCTGCTGATGCGGCTGGCCGAAGCCTTCGACATCAATGTCAGCGAACTGGCTCCAGAGACCGATGCGCAGCTCGCCGCCGACCTGACCGCGGCGCTCAAGGATCCGGCGCTCGAGGCGGATGTCGGCCGGGTCGAGATCGAGCAGGCGCTGTCGGCCGCGCCAAACGTCGCCGCCGCGCTGGTGCGGCTGCACGACCGCTACCGGCAGCTGGTGCTGGCCCGCCAGACCGACGCCAACCCGCTCGCCGACCGCGACAAGGTCGAGGTGCTCGAGGAGGGCTCGCGCGCGGTGCAGGCGGTGCGGGCCTGGCTGTTCGAGCGGCGCAACCATGTCGACGCGCTCGACCGCGCCGCCGAGGCCACCGCCGAAGAGATGCAGCTGCACCGCTCGGAGCCGCATGTCGCGCTGACCGAGCGGCTGCGCGCGCATGGCATCAGGGTGCGGATCCTGCCCTCGGAGGTGATGGCCGGGCGGTTGCGCCAGCACGTCGCGCATCGCAGCGAGCTGCGGCTGTCCGAGCTTCTCGCCCAGCCGAGTCGCCGCTTCCAGATGGCGGTGCTGCTGGCCCGGCTGGAGCGGGGGCAGGAGATCGCCGACGAGATCGCGGCCTCCGGGCTGAGCGACCCCTCGGCGCTGGCGCTGGCGCGGGTGACGCTCGCCAACTACTTCGCGGCGGCCCTTCTGATGCCTTACGGGCGGTTCCTCGCGGCCTGCGAGGCGGCGCGCTACGACGTCGAGCTTCTGGGCCACCGCTTCGGCACCAGCTACGAGCAGGTGGCGCACCGGCTGACCACTTTGCAGCGCGAGGGCGCGCGCGGCATCCCGTTCTTCTTCGTGCGGGTCGATCAGGCGGGCAACATCTCCAAGCGGTTCAGCGCCGGGCGATTCCCCTTCTCCTCCTTCGGCGGGACCTGCCCGCTTTGGAACATCCACGCCGCCTTCGAGGCGCCCGACCGGGTGCAGACGCAGCTGATTTCGATGCCCGACGGGGCGCGCTACTTCTCGATCGCGCGCACCGTCACCCGGCATGGCGGCACGCTCGGCGCGCCGGCCACGCGGCTGGCGATCGGGCTCGGGTGCGACGTCGCCTATGCGCCGCGCCTCGCCCATGCCGAGGGGCTCGATCTCGACCGGATCACGCCCACCGGGATCGGCATCAACTGCTACCTGTGCGAGCGGCCGAACTGCGCCAGCCGCGCCCACGCGCCGGTGAACCGCAGGCTCGAGATCGACGAGAGCGAGCGCGGCCTCGCGATCTACCGCTTCGAAGGGGAGCGCTGATCCCCTTCACCATTCCCCAAATACGCCGGGGGAGGACCGCCAGGCCCGGGGGCGGAGCCCCCTCCCTTGCGTCAACCGGGGCGCCCGGCTAACGTCGCGCTCGAATCCGTTGGGGTGCCCGCAAGGGCTGAGAGGCGAAGGCCGACCCATCGAACCTGATCCGGTTAGCACCGGCGGAGGGAACGGAGACGCGACCCGGGACAGATGCGCCCGGAGTCCGTCCGCGCCCCCGCCGGAAAGGGGGAGCGAGATGCGCGTCAAGACGGCCCTGACCATCGCGGGATCCGACAGCAGCGGCGGGGCGGGCATCCAGGCCGACCTCAAGACCTTCGCCGCCTTCGGCATCTATGGCACTTCGGCGATCACCGCGATCACCGCGCAGAACACCCGCGGCGTCACCGGCGTGGCGCATGTCGCGCCCGAGATGGTCGCGGCGCAGATCGCCGCGGTGCTGGCGGACATCCCGCCAGATGCCATCAAGATTGGCATGCTGGGCCGCGCCGAGACCGTCGAGGCGGTGGCCGACGCGCTTGGCGATCATGCCGGGCCGGTGGTGCTCGACCCGGTCATGGTGGCGACCTCAGGCGACGCGCTGATCGACGACGCGGCGGTGGCGGCATTGAGTGCACGGCTGATCCCGCGCGCGACGCTGCTGACGCCGAACCTGCCCGAGGCGGCGCGGCTCACCGGCCGGGCGCAGGCCGCGAGCGCCGAGGAGATCGTGGCGCAAGGGCGGATGCTGCTCGACCTTGGCGCGGGCGCGGTGCTGATGAAGGGCGGCCATGCGCAGGGCGGCTGCTGCGTCGACCGGTTAGTCACGCGTCACGGGGTGATCGAGGCCGCCGGGCCGCGGATCGACACCCGCGCCACCCATGGCACCGGCTGCAGCCTCGCCGCGGCGCTGGCGGCGCTGATGGCGTTGGGGCGCCCGCCCGAGGCGGCGCTGGAGCGCGCCCGGCGCTGGCTCGAAGTGGCGATTCGCGGCGGCGCGGCGCTCGGCATCGGGTCGGGCCACGGCCCGGTCGATCATTTCCACGAGGGCCGGCGATGATCCGGGTGATCGGCGGCGGGGTGATGGGCCTCGCGGTCGCGGCCGAGCTGTCGGGCCGGGGCCGCCCGGTCACGGTGATCGACCGCGCGGGGCAGGCCGGGCCGCATCACTGCTCGTGGTGGGCGGGCGGCATGCTCGCGCCCGACTGCGAGGGCGAGACGGCCGAGGAGCCGGTGGTGCGCCTGGGCCGTGCCGCCGCCGATTGGTGGGCGGGGCAGGGCGCGCGGGTGATCCGGCGCGGCACGCTGGTGCTGGCGCTCGACCGCGACCGGGCCGAGCTCGCACGCTTTGCCCGGCGGGTGCCGGGCGCGCCGCTCGAGGCCGAGGGCATCGCGGCGCTGGAGCCGGATCTCGCCGGGCAGGCGCGGCGCGGGCTGCATGTCGCCGGGGAGGCGCATCTCGATCCGCGCGCGACGCTGGCGGGGCTGCGCGCCCGGCTCGCGGCGCAGGGCGTGGTCTTCGAGACCGGCGAGGCCCGGCCCGGCCCCGGCGACATCGACTGTCGCGGGCTGGCGGCGCTCGACGCGCTGCCGGATCTGCGCGGGGTGCGCGGCGAGATGGTCGTGCTGCGGTTGCGCGACCTCGACATCACCCGGCCGGTGCGGCTGCTGCATCCGCGCCACCCGCTCTACATCGTGCCGCGCGGGCAGGGGCTCTACATGCTCGGCGCCACCCAGATCGAGAGCGAGGGGCGCGGCCCGGCGACGGCGCGGGCGGTGCTCGAACTGCTGAGCGCGGCCTATGCGCTGCACCCGGCTTTCGGCGCGGCGGAGGTACTGGAGATCGGCGCCGACGCCCGCCCGGCCTTTGCCGACAACCTGCCGCGGATTCGGCGGCGGGGCGGCGTCATCCATGTCAACGGCCTGTTCCGGCACGGCTTCCTCCTGGCGCCCGCGATGGCCCGGATGGTGGCGGACTGGCTCTGCGACGGCATCACACCGGAGGTATGCGATGAGGATCATGGTTAACGGCAGCGCCCGCGAGGTCGAGGCCGACACGCTGGCCGCGGCGCTGGAGGCGCTCGGCCATGGCGGCACGGCGGTGGCGACGGCGCTGAACGAGGTCTTCGTGCCCGCCGCCGCGCGGGCCGAGACCCGGCTCGCCCCCGGCGACCGGATCGAGATCCTCGCGCCGATGCAGGGAGGCTGAGATGGTCACGTTTTACGACACCGAGGTCGCGTCTCGGCTGATGCTCGGCACCGCGCAATACCCTTCGCCCGCGATCCTCGCCGAGGCCTTCCGCCGCTCGGGCGCGGGCATCGCCACGGTCTCGTTGCGCCGCGAGGCGGCGGGCGGCGATGGCGGCGCCTTCTGGGAACTGGTGCGTCGGCTCGGCGTCCGGCTCCTGCCCAACACCGCCGGCTGCCACTCCGCGCGCGAGGCGGTGACGACGGCGCGGATGGCGCGCGAGGTGTTCGGGACCAGCTGGATCAAGCTCGAGGTGATCGGCCATGCCGACACACTTCAGCCCGACCCCTGGGGCCTCGTCGAGGCAGCGCGCGAGCTTTGCGCCGACGGCTTCGAGGTGTTTCCCTACACCACCGAGGATCTGGTGCTGGCCGAGAAGCTGCTCGATGCCGGCTGCCGGGTGCTGATGCCATGGGGCGCGCCGATCGGCACCGGGCTCGGGCTCGCCAACCGCTACGGGCTGCGCAGCCTGCGGGCGCAGTTTCCAGAGGTGCCGATGGTGGTCGATGCCGGTCTCGGGCGGCCCAGCCAGGCCGCCGAGGCGATGGAGATGGGCTTCGACGCGGTGCTGTTGAACACCGCCGTCGCCAAGGCCTGCGACCCGGCGATGATGGCCGAGGGCTTTGCCTGCGCGATCGAGGCCGGGCGGCTGGGATACGAGGCCGGGATGATGGAGCCGCGCGACATGGCCGCGCCCTCCACCCCGCTGATCGGAAGGGCGTTCCTGTGAAGCTCGACCGGTTCTACCCGATCTTCGACGACGTCTCGTGGCTGGAGCGGATGCTGCCGCTCGGCCTGCGGCTGGTGCAGCTCCGGCTCAAGGATCGCGAGCCGCGGGAGGTCGCGGCGCAGATCGCCCGCGCCCGCGTGCTCTGTGACGCGCATGGCGCGGTGCTGGTGGTCAACGACCACTGGAAGGCGGCGATCGAGGCGGGCTGCGATTGGCTGCATCTGGGGCAGGAGGATCTCGACACCGCCGACATGCCCGCGATCCGCCGCGCCGGGCTGCGGCTCGGCATCAGCACGCATGACCGGGCGGAACTCGACCGGGCGCTGTCGCTCGGGCCCGATTACGTCGCGCTGGGGCCGGTCTGGCCGACCATCCTCAAGAAGATGAAATGGGAGCGGCAGGGGGTCGAGAAGCTCACAGAGTGGAAGGCGCTCTGCGGCGCCGTCCCGCTGGTCGCGATAGGCGGTCTGTCGGTGGCACGCGCCCCGGCCGCCTTTGCCGCCGGGGCCGACATCGTCTCGGTCGTGACCGACATCACCCTGAACGACGATCCCGAGGCGCGGACCCGCGAATGGCTGGCGGCCACCCGCCCGCTCGAGGCGGCGCGATGAGCCGCTATGACCGGCAGATCGCGGTGCCGGGCATGGGGGCTGCCGGGCAGGCGCGGCTGGCGCGCGCCCATCTGTTGGTGATCGGCGCGGGCGGGCTCGGCGCGGCGGTGCTGCCCTATCTCGCCGGGGCGGGTGTCGGGCGGATCCGGCTGGTCGATCCCGACATCGTCGAGGAGAGCAACCTGCACCGGCAGGTGATCTTCCGCGCTGCCGATCTCGGCCGTCCCAAGGCCGAAGCCGCGGCGGCGCATCTGCGCGCGCTCAACCCGGAGACGGTGGTGGAGCCGCTCTGCGCCCGCTTCGACCCGGCCAGCGCGGCGGCGCTCTGCGCGGGCGTCGATCTCGTCCTCGACTGCGCCGACAGCTTTGCCGTGAGCTACGTGGCCTCCGACCACTGCATGTCGGCGGGGCTGCCGCTGGTCTCGGCCTCGGCGACGGGGCGGGCGGGCTATGCAGGCGGTTTCTGCGGCGGCGCGCCGTCGCTCAGGGCGGTGTTTCCGGACCTGCCCGCGCGGCTCGGCTCCTGCGCCTCCGAGGGCGTGCTGGGGCCGGTGGTCGGCACGATCGGCGGGGTGCAGGCGCAGATGGCGCTGGCGATCGCCGCCGGGCTCGACCCCGCGCCGCTGGGGCGGCTGGTGAGCTTCGACGCCGCGAGCTGGCGGTTGGGCGGCTTCGGCTTTGCCGGCGCGCCCGAACCCGCCCGTGCGCCGCGCTTCGTCGCCGCCTCGCAGATCGGCCCCGGGGATCACCTCGTCGACCTGCGCGCGCATGACGAGCCGGGGCCCCCGCTGCCGGAGGCGGCGCGGCTGACGGTCGAGGATTTCGGGCCGGGCGGCCTGCTGCCGCCGCACGGCGCGCGCGCCGTGCTGGCCTGCCGCTCGGGTCTCAGGGCCTGGCGGGCGGCGGCGCGGCTCGGCGCGGTCTGGGAGGGCGAGATCGCGCTGCTGGCGCTCGGTCCCTGACGCGCGGGCAGAGCTTGCGCGGGCGCAGGGCGGGTCTAGAGTCGGGGCCCAAAGGGAAGGAACCGCAATGACCCGCTTTCTCGACGACATCGACTCTCGCCTCGCGGAGATCCGCGAAGAGGGGCTGTGGAAGACCGAGCGCGAGATCACCTCCCCGCAGGGCGGGCGCGTCGATCTCGGTGGACGCGAGGTGATCAACCTCTGCGCCAACAACTATCTCGGCCTCGCAGACCACCCCGACCTCGCCCGCGCCGCCAAGGCAGGCATCGACAGCCACGGCTTCGGCATGGCCTCGGTGCGCTTCATCTGCGGCACGCAGGATCTGCACCGGCAGCTGGAGCGGCGGCTGGCCGCCTATCTCCGCCATGACGATACGATCCTCTTCGCCGCCTGCTTCGACGCCAATGGCGCGCTGTTCGAGCCGCTCCTCGGCCCCGAGGACGCGGTGATCTCGGACGCGCTCAACCACGCCTCGATCATCGACGGCATCCGGCTGTGCAAGGCCAAGCGCTACCGCTTCGCCAATTCCGACATGGCCGATCTGGAGGCCAAGCTCCAAGAGGCCCGCGAAGCCGGGGCGCGCCACGTGATGATCGCCACCGACGGCGTGTTCTCGATGGATGGCTATCTCGCCAAGCTCGACGAGATCCGGGCGCTGGCCGACCGCTACGACGCGCTGCTGATGGTCGATGATTGCCACGCCACCGGCTTCATGGGGCCGAAGGGCGCGGGCACCCCGGCGCATTTCGGCGTGCAGGCGGACCTGCTGACCGGCACGCTGGGCAAGGCATTGGGCGGCGCGATCGGCGGCTACATCGCAGGGCCGCAACCGGTGATCGACCTGCTGCGCCAGCGGGCGCGGCCCTACCTGTTCTCCAACGCGCTGCCGCCGATGGTCTGCGCCGCCGGCATCGAGGCGATCCGCCTTATCGAGGAGGGCGACGAGCTCCGCGTCCGGCTGTTCGAGAACGCCGAATACTGGCGCCGCGGCCTCACCGATCTGGGCTTCGAGATCCTGCCGGGCGAGCATCCGATCATCCCGGTGATGCTGCACGACGCCAAGCTGGCGCAGAAGATGGCAGCAAGGCTCGACGAGCTGGGCGTCTATGTCTCGGCCTTCTTCTTCCCGGTGGTGCCCAAGGGCGCGGCGCGGATCCGCACCCAGATGAACGCCGCCCTGACCCGGGCGGATCTCGACGCGGCGCTGGCGGCCTTCGCGCAAGCCGGCCGCGAACTGGGCGTGATCTCGTGAGCCGCCCCAACGGCATGAGCGCCCTCGTCAAGGCGCGGCCCGAGCCGGGGCTGTGGCGCGAGACGGTGCCGGTGCCCGAGATCGGCCCCGACGACGTGCTGATCCGGGTCAACAAGACCGGGATCTGCGGCACCGACGTGCATATCTGGAACTGGGACGAGTGGGCGCAGCACACCGTGCCGGTGCCGCTCGTCACCGGCCACGAGTTCGCCGGCGAGATCGTCGAGCTTGGCCGCAACGTGACCGATCTCGAGATCGGCCAGCGCTGCTCGGGCGAGGGGCACCTGATCGGCAAGCATTCGCGCCAGAGCCGGTCGGGCAAGTTCCACCTCGACCCCGAGACCCGCGGCATCGGCGTCAACGAGCAGGGTGCCTTCGCCGAATACCTGCGGCTGCCGGCCTTCAACGTGGTGCCGCTGCCCGATGCGATCGACGACGAGATCGGCGCGATCCTCGATCCCTTGGGCAACGCGGTCCACACCGCGCTCTCCTTCGATCTGGTGGGCGAGGACGTGCTGGTGACCGGTGCCGGACCGATCGGCATCATGGCGGCCGCCGTCGCCCGTCATGTCGGCGCGCGCCACGTGGTGATCACCGACATCAACCCCGACCGCCTCGCCCTCGCGGCGCGGGTGGCCGACGTGGTGCCGGTCAACGTCGCCGAGGAGGACCTCGCCTCGGTGGTGCCGCGTCTCGGGATGAAGCAGGGCTTCGACATCGGGCTGGAGATGTCGGGCAACCAGCGCGCGCTCGACCAGATGGTCGAGCGGCTGGTGATGGGCGGGCGGATCGCGATGCTGGGCATCCCGCCGGGCCGCTCGCCGGTCGACTGGTCGCGGATCGTGTTCAAGGCGATCACCATCAAGGGCGTCTATGGCCGGGAGATCTTCGAGACCTGGTACAAGATGATCGCGATGCTGGAGAACGGGCTCGACATCCGCGGGGTCATCACCCACCGCATGAAGGTCGACGATTACGTCGCGGGCTTCGACGCGATGCGCTCCGGCGCCTCCGGAAAGGTGGTGCTGGACTGGCGCTGAGGGGGCGGCGCGGCCCATGCAGAAACTGCATGGCGGGGCTGTCACCTTGTCGGTTTTCTTTGGTCGTTAACGCTACCAATTAGGGTGCAACGGAGCGGCGATGGGCGCCGCCTCGATCAGGCCCGCGACAAGGGCCGCACGGACCCGACGATCAAGGATACTGACATGAGCTACGCCACCATCGACCAGCGCACCACCAACAACAGCGAAGCCTGGGGCCTCACCGCGATCACCGCGCGGATCAAGACGGCGTTCGCGCGCAACCGCGCCTACCGCCAGACCCAGCGCGAGCTCGGCATGCTGACCGACCGCGATCTCGCCGATCTCGGCATCGGCCGCGGCGACATCCAGCGCATCGCGCTCGAGGCTGCCCGCGCCATCTGAGCGCGGCGCTCCCTCGGCCGCGCAGGCGGCCCGAAAATGGCGGCGTCCCCGGCCGGGGCGCCGCCATTTCACGTTTCCGCTACGTCAACTCGGGCGCCCATGATAGATTGGGGGGGTCGGCCCGCCATCCGGGCCGCCGAGTGGGAGGTTACGAGATGTCCAACCGTTACACGATCGCGGCCGTTGCGGCGGCGATGACGCTACCGGCCGGCATGGGCCTGGCCGAGACCTACGACGCTACCGGGACCGGCTACGGCACCGCCAGCTCCGAGGTGATGGAAGCGGGCGAAAGCATGATGGTGGTCCATGCCAACACCCAGTACGAACGCCTCGACATGGGCGACGAGACGCATCCGATGGCGAGCCTGACAGGCCCCTGCTTCGGCGCGGTGTCGATGATCGACGGCGCAGCCGAGGGCAGCGGCAACTGCCTCTACACCGACGCCGACGGCGACATGGCGGTCATGCGTTGGACCGTCACCGGCATGAGCGAGGAGGGCCGGACCATGGGCGATTGGGAGATCGCCGGCGGCACTGGCAAGTGGCAGCAGGCCACCGGCTCGGGCAGTTTCGATGCCGGCGGCGAAGGGGCGGACTACACCAACAACTTCACCGGAGAGATCATGCTGCAATGAGCTGTCGCGCCGTCCAGCCGTCCGTCGCAGGACAAGACAACCCCCGTGGACGGGATCGGGTTTCGGCCGGGGGCATCAGCATCTGTTGATGCCCCCGCGTTTTGACGCGACGGCTCCCGGCCCCACATATGGGGGGAGGGGGCTATGGTCTCCGCAGCATCTCCTCCTCGATCCGTCCTCCTGCGGAGGAGGAGATGAAAAATGTTCAAGAGACTGCTGACCACGGGACTTCTGTTCGGCATGGCGGCGACCGCGCCGCCGGCGCTGGCGCAGGGCTGCGCCCCCCGCGACCATATCGTCGAGCGGCTGAAAGAAGGCTATGCTGAGAGCCTTGCCGGAGCCGGCCTGCAGGCCAGCGCCATGGCGATGCTCGAGGTCTGGTCGAACCCCGAAAGCGGCAGCTTCACGGTGCTGTTGACCAATCCTGACGGGGTGAGCTGCATCCTGTCGCACGGCTCGGATTACTACACCATCGAGCAGCTGGCCGAGGCCGAGGGCGAGCTGGGCTAGCCCGTCGGCATGATGAACATCTCGCGCAGGTCGGCGGTCTCCGACTGGTCGAGCGCGAAGACCACCGCGCGGGCGATATCCTCGGGACGGATCTTGCCGGGCTTGGGCTCCGAAAAGAACGGCGTGTCGACCATGCCCGGCGCGATCACCGTGCAGCGCCCGCCCCATTCGCGCATCTCCTCGCTCATATTGCCGGCATAGCCGTGCACGAACCACTTGGTCGCGCCGTAGATCGATCCGGCGATGTGCCGCTTGCCGGCCGCCGATCCGGTCAGCACCAGATGCCCCCGCCGCTTCTTCAGCTCCGGCAGCGCCACGCGCGCGGTGTAGAGCAGCGCCATGATGTTGAGATCGATCATCGCGCGCCATTCCTCGGGATCGCCGGCCTCGGTGCCCGGCGTGTCGAGCCCGGTCCCGGCATTGGCGAAGGCGGCGTCGAGCCCGCCCTTTTCGGCCACAAGCCGCGCCACCGCGTCCTGCTGCTGCGCGAGATCGGTCGCGTCGCCGGGCAGTGCCAGCGCCGCCGCGCCCAGCTCTTCGGCCAGCGCGTCGAGCTTTTCCCTGCTGCGGGCCATCAGCCCGACGTGCCAGCCCGCCGCGACCGCGGCGCGGGCGGTGGCCGCGCCGATGCCGGAGGAGGCCCCGGTGATGAAGAGGGTGCGTTGCGTCATGACGGTCTCCCGATGCGTTGGCGTCGTTGCGCTGCAAGCTGGGGCGCGGCAGGAAGGCGGCAAGGTTGCCGTCCCGGGAAGGGGGGCGCCGGGGCCGAGTGCGCGTGCGGTTCGGGCGCTCTCGAACGAGCGCCGTTATTCTACCCTAGGTTGTATCGGTGCGATCTTGACCCCGGAGACCCCTGCAAAAATGGTTAAAATGCCTGATAATTGCGCGCGGGTGTAGCCGAAGGCACACGTATGGAGAGAGTTGACCAAAGAAACCGGTCAAGGGGGCGCGGCATCTTGAATCCGGCGCGCGGACTCCCTCTCTATCGGGATGACTCCGGATCGTGTTGCCCCGGTGTCGTGTGTTGTTTGCCCGTTCGAGGATGTTTCTCCCATGACCCTGCATCTGCATGGATATGCCCCCCATGATTTCCACGACCTGATCCGGGTCTCGCCGCTCGGCTTCAACGCCGTGCTGCGGGTCAACCGGGGTCGCGCGGTCCATGTCGAGAATTGCTTTCCGCCCGCCTGGCGCGACGCCTATGAGCGGCAGTCCTATTTCCTGCGCGACCCCACGGTCGGCTGGGCGCTCGGCCATGATGGCGTGATCGACTGGGCGACGCTGGAGCCGAACGACCCTGCCGGGGTGCTGGCCGATGCGCGGGCGCACGGGCTGATGCATGGCATCACCGTGGCGACCGGCAGCGGCGACATCCGCTCGTTCTGCGGGCTGGCGCGGGTCGACCGGCCCTTCACCGCCACCGAGGCGCAGCGCGCCCTGGCGGTGATCGAGCGGCTGCACAAGGGCCCGCCCGGCGCGCCGGCGCTCACCGCCGCGCAGCGCGAGGCGCTGCGGCTGATGGCCGAAGGCGAGCGGCACATGCGCGCCGCCGCGATCATCGGCATCTCGGAGAGCGCGCTCAAGGCGCGGCTGAAATCGGCGCGGCTGGCGCTCGGCGCGCGCACCACGGTCGAGGCGGTGCACGCCGCCCAGATGCGCGGCGAGATCTGAGCCGCCGGGCCCCGGGAAAACATGCGCCCCGGGGTCCGCGCGGCAGGGGTGTCAGCGACGCAGCGCGGCGGAGGCGAGCAGGCCGAAGGGGGTCGGGCGCAGCTGCGGCGCGGCCGCCGGGCCCGCGGGCAGCGGCTTGGCGATGCGGGCGACCCGGCGGATCGTCCGCACCTGGCGCAGCTGGCCGCCGGTGATCCCCAGATGCGCCAGATCCGCGTCCTCGAGCAGGGCGAGGTCGCACAGCATCTGCCGGTCGGCGACGAGGCGGCCGAGAGCGGCGCGCAGCCGCGACAGCGGGCGGAAGGCGGTTGCGGGGGCGGCGGGGGCGAGGACGGACACGGGCAGGTTCCTTTGCGAGTCGGGTGGGCGTCGGGAGACGCGCACATAGTCCGGCACAGCCGCGCTGTCACCCGTGCCGCCGATGCCGGATCCGAAGGGCCGCCATGCACGCCGCGCATGGCGCCATGCGGCGCTCAGAAGGTGTTGATCGCGACCCCGACGAACAGCTCGCGCGCCTGCAGCCGGTAGCCCATCCGGAGCCGCAGATCGCCGTCCAGCCCGATGGACCGGCTGAGCACGAGGCTCTGTTCCTCGTAGCCGGTGTCGTCGCCGGTCAGCACCAGCGCGAGGCCGGTGCCGCTGGCGGCATGGCCGGCCTCGAGCATGGCGAAATAGGCGGTGTCGATGCTGTTGATCTCGCCGATCGCAAAGACCCCGCCCCAATCGGTCGCGACATAGCTTTCGGCCACCGCCTTGAGGCCCAGCTCCAGCCCGTCACCCGCCGAGAGCGTCGGTCCGAAGCGCAGCGTCACCGGCTGGCTGCCGAGGCTGATGTCGCGCCCGCCGGTGATCGAGAAGCCGATCCCCTCGCCGCCCTCGTAGGTCGAGAACACCGCCCCCGCCGAGACCGCGCCGCGGGTGAAGCTCGCCACGGCGGTGAGGTCGTTGGCGCCGAATTCGAGCTGCGCGAATTCGCCGTCGGCGCGGGCGGCGGCCGGGGCGAGGCAGAGCGCGATGGCGAGGGCACGGAGCGGGCGGAAGAGGGGGCGCATGGGGGCGGTCCTTTCGAAAGGGGTCAGTCGGGGGCGGTGAAGCTCAGCCGGCGGGCCATGTCGCCGATCAGCCGGCTCAGCCGGACGTCGACCACGCCGGGCGCCGCGCCCTCGGTGTAGAAGCGGCGCAGCAGCGCCTTGTGGGTCTCGGCCTCGGGCCACAGATGCAGCCGCGCGCCTTCGGCCGTCATCGCGATCACCGTGGCGCGCATGTCGCCGACGCCGAGGATGCGCAGCACGCCGCGGGTGCCGGGCTTGTAGACCGCGCCCCGCAACCGCGCGGTGTCGCGGGTCAGCGAGGCGAGCCACAGCCGCTGCGCCCGGCCGCCATCGGCGAGGAAGATCACCCGTTCGGGCCGGTCGGCGACGTGCCGTTCATGGCGCGGCAGCTCGATGCAGGCGAGGATGGTGAGCGCCAGCACGAAGCAGTTGTAGATCGACCAGAACAGCACCACCTGCATGCCGTCGCCGGCCTCGGCCCGGGCAAAGCCGTCCAGCGCGCTGCCCAGCAGCAGCCCCACCAGCGTCAGCACCAGCAGCACCAGGAACGGCATCATCAGCCGCCACTGCACGACAATGCGGCTGCGGTCGCCGCCCTTGGCGGTGACCTTGAACTTGTGCCCCTTGGGGCGCAGCAGCCCGTGGAAGGCGGCGCGGCTGATCGGGATCGCGCCGACGATCTGGCTGACATCGTGCAGGATCGGCACCACCGTGCCGCGCGACAGCAGGTTCAGCACGCCGACCGACCAGACGAAGTAGACGCCGAAATAGGACAGCACCTCGGCGACATGGGCCTCGACCACGATGATCCCGAAATACCAGTAGAGCAGCGGAAAGCTGAGGCCCGCGAGCCGGAAGGGAAAGCTCGCCAGCCAGTAGAGCATGGTGTCGATCACGCTCCAGCGGTCGCGCAGCCGCAGCCCGTTGCGCGAAAACGGCCCCAGCCGGCCGCGCGCGATCTGCATCAGCCCGAGGCACCAGCGCGCGCGCTGGGTGATGTATTCGCCGATCCCCTCGGGGGCGAGCCCCTCGGTCAGCGGCTCGTTGAGATAGACGGTCTGCAGCCCGCGCTCCTGCAGCGCCAGGCTGAGCAGGAAGTCCTCGGTGACGCTGTCGGTGGGAAAGCCGCCGATCTCGCGCAGTGCGCTCCAGCGCATCACCGAGGAGGTGCCGCAGCAGATCGCGATGCCCCAGGCGTCGCGCGAGGATTGCACGTGGTCGAAGAAGAAGCGCTGCTCGTCGGGATAGGAGCGCGACAGGCCGAGATTGTGCTGGATCGGATCGGCGTTGAAGAAGTGCTGCGGCGTCTGGACGAGCGCCACCGAGGGGTCGTGGAACAGCGCCACGGCGCGGCGCAGGAAGTTGTGATGCGGCACGAAATCGGCGTCGAGCACGGCCACGAAATCCGGTGCGCGCCCCTCGGCCGCCAGCATGTCGAGCGCATGGTTGATGTTGCCGGCCTTGGCATGGGCGTTGTCGGGCCGGATCACGTGGCGCACGCCATGCAGGGCGCAGAACGCGGCCAGCCAGTCGCGGCGACCGTCATCGAGCACCAGCACCTCGGCATCGGGCCAGTCGACCGAGACCGCGCCGACGATGGTGCGCTCGAGGATCTCGCGATCCTCGTTGTAGGTCGCGATCATCACCGCCACCTGCGGCGGGCGGCCCGGCAGCCACCAATTGGCGTGGACCGTCGCCTCGCGGAGCCGGTCGCGGCGACGCATCAGCATCACCGCGGCGTTCATCGTGCCGAGCATCGCGCCCAACTCAAGCACGAACAGCGTCAGGCTGGCGATGAAGTCGGCGTCGAGCCCGGGCGGCGGCAGCGTCTCGGTGCCGCGCCACCAGATGTAGCGCAGGGTCAGCAGCAGTGACGCGCCGAGGATCAGCGACCGGTGCAGCGTGCGGCGGATGTCGATCACCAGCGGCAGCAGAACCACCACCCCCAGCGCCAGCGCCATCTGCGCGAGGCTGAACTGCGCCTCGCTCAGCCAGACATGCGGCGCGATCACAGCAGGTCGCGCAGCCAGTCGAGCGGCCGGCCTTCGAAGAACAGGCGGCCGGTGCGGCCGACGGGGCAGTGGTCGTCGGTCAGACCGGCGAGGCCGGGCACGCTGACCGCGACGTCGTAGCGCTCGAGATGTTCACCCGACGGCGCGATGGCGAGGGTGTCGTAGAGCGAGGCGGCGCCGCTGCCCGCGAGGCGCTCCACCGTGCCCTCGATCAGCTCGCCGGAGCCGGTCAGGCGGAACTGCGCGGAATCGCCCGGGCGCAGCCGGTTGTAGACCCCCTCGCTGACCGAGCCGGTGACGATCAGGCTCTCGCAGTCGAGCAGCCGCATCACGGCGTCGCCGCGCTGCAGGTTCTCGCCGTCATGCGCCAGCGCCTCCCACATCCGCCCGTCGAAGGTGGTGGCGAGCGGCGCCTCGGCCAGCCGGTTGACGCTGACCCGCTCCTCGGTGATGCGCGCGGCGAGGGCGCGGACCTGCCGGACCTGCGACGCGTGATCGGCCTCGAGCGCGTCGTGGCGGGCGCGCAGCTCGGCCAGCCGTTGGCTGGCAAAGGGCGCGTCGTTGAAGCCGTCGACCAGATGCACCCCGTCGCGCGCCGCCGCGAGCGCGGTCTGCAGCACGCCGACCTCCTCGCGGGCGTGCTCGATCGCCAGCGCCAGCTCGGTCGGGATCTCCTCGGGGATGAGGGGAACGGCGGCGGCGTCGCTGGTCGCGCCGTCGCGGCCGCGCGGATCTGCGGGCAGCTGCGGCACCACCGCCGCGAGCTGCGCCGCGTGCTCCGGCGCCTCGCGCTGCAAGAGCGCCAGCCGGCTGCGGGCATGGATCAGCCGGATCTCGACCTCGCGGGTCTTGCCGCGCTCGAAGGTGGCGGCGCGCACCGCGAGCCGCTCCATCACCTGCTTGGTCTCGGTCATCAGATCGCGCAGCCGGTCGCGCTCGGACTGAACGTTCTGCCATTGCAGCACGAGGTCGTTGAGCCGGATCCGGTCGACCTGCGGATCGGCGACCGAGGCCAGCTCGTCGCCGCGCCGCACCGTCGCGCCGAGCGCCATGTCGGGGATGGTGACGATGCCGGCGATCGGGCTGCGCAGCGTCGCCAGCCGGGCGTTGACCATGGCGTTGGCGCTGGTGCCGCCGAGCCGCTCGCCGACGATCACCCAGATCGCCGCCACGATGAGCAGGCCGCCGATGAGGATGCGGGTAAGACGCATGGGAGATGTCCTTCAAGGGAGCGCACGGCAGGTCGGGTCGCTGTCGCGCGTGGGGGGGCGGCGGGCAATGACGACGGTACGTCGCGACCCGCCGCCGGGCGCGGCTGTTGCAGCCGTGCCGCGCAGATGCTCAGCCGCGCTGGAGCCTGACGATGGCGGCGGAGAGGGTCTGCGCCTCGCGGCTGCTGCGCTGTTCGGCCGGGTAGGTGTCGCGGCCCTCGGCGATCGCCTCGGCATCGCGCGACAGCGTCCGCAGCGGCGCCAGGAAGTAGCGGGCGAAGAGCGCGGTCCCCAGGACCAGCGCCGCGCCGAAGCCGAGCACCACCCAGAAGATGTCGCGCGAGAACACGACGCTGCCCAGCCCGAAGCCCGCGACCTGCGCCGGCACCCGCGCCACCAGCCGCCAGTCGAGCGAGGCCATGTCGCCGGTGACGATCTTGGGCAGCAGCGCCAGGAAGGCCTCGCCATGCTGTTCCAGCGGGACCTGGAAGACGCCCTGCTGGCCCGAGGTCACGACCTGGCGGGCGCGGGGCGAGAGGCTCTGGCCGATCTGCTCGTAATGCTCGAACAGCACGTCGCCGCGGCCGTTGACGAGGAACAGGTCGAGCTCGAGCACGCCGGCGCTCTCGATCAGGTATTCCTGGATCCAGGTGACGTTGAGCCGGTACAGCAAAACGCCCTCGGCGCGCCCCTCGGGATCGCGGATCGCCACCGACATGTCGACGAAGCGCACCGGGCCGTCGCCGGCGCCGGGCACCAGGCGGGCCAGCCGGTCGTCGGTCTCGGCCGAGCCGATATACTTGCCGTTCAGACCGCGCCGGAACCACAGCGAGCCGGAGACGTCCTGCCCTTCGAGCAGCGGGCGCGAGGAGGCGAGCAGCCGGCCCGAGCTGTCGGCGATGCCGGTCCAGGCGATCGCGTTGGAGATGCGCGAGATCGCGGCCAGTCGCGGCCGGGTGGCCTCGATCGCGCCCATGTCGATGGTCCCGGCGACCGCGTTGACCGAGTTCCATTCCCGGCCGAGCGCCTTGCCGAAGTTCATCCGCAGCGCTTCGCCGCGCAGCTGCACCGCCTCGGCCTGGACGCGGTTGCCGACCTCCTCGAGGCGGCGCTCGGCCAGCAGCGCGAGCGCGCCAAGGCCGAGAAATGCGAAGATGGCGACGAAGCCGAACAGGGCCGTGGCGAGGCTGGGCAGGCGGTGGATCGCGCGGGTCTGCATTCTGCATCCCTCCAAAATTAAAGTTGGATCAACACCTAAGGAGGAATCTGGGCGGGGTTCGGACCCTTCCGCGGCGGGGCGGTGGCCGTCGGCATGGTGTCCGCAAATAGCCGCTCCGGGCCGGGTCGGTCCTGTCGGCACAGGTGGATTGTCGACGGATCGGCACCCCGGCCCGCGGCCGGGCGGGGCGTGCCGCCTCGGAAACGTCACATTTCGGGCGGCGCCGAGGGTTCGGGGTCCGGCGCGTCGCGCAGCAGCAATTCGGCCATCCGGCGGGCCGCCACCGGCAGCAGCGCGCCGGCCCGGGTGATCAGCCCGTAGGGCGCCACCGAGAGGCCGAGATCGACCGGCACCACCGCGCAGCCGGCGCCCGCGACATGCGCCGCCACCGCCCGCGCCAGCGGCGCCACCGCGTCGCCATCCTGCACCAGCGCCAGCGTCAGCAGCACCGAGGAGGTCGTCACCGGCACATGCGGCAGCGGCAGGCCAAGCCGCGCCAGACGCCGCTGCACCGCGTCGTGCAGCAGGGTGCCGCGCGCCGGCAGCACCCAGTCATGGGCGAGGATCGCCTCGGGGGTGGGCGCGGGATCGGCCAGCAGCGGGTGACCGCGCCGCACCACCAGCGCCACCGGCTCGGGGCCGATCGGGCGGATGTCGAAGCGTTCGGCCGGATGGGCATGCGGCAGCCGCGCCAGCGCCAGGTCGATGCGCCCCTCGAGCAGCGCCTCGCCCAGCACCTCCGAGTCGCCGTTCTCGACATGCACGCGCAGCTTCGGCATCTCGGTCCGGGCGCGGCGCAGCGCCGGCAGCACCCGGTCCATCGCCGGGCCGGTAACCGCGCCGATCCGCACCTCGCCTGACAGGCCGGAGGCGATCTCGTCCAGCTCGCGCCCGGCATCGCCGATCTCGCCCAGCACCCGCCCGGCCCGCCGCGCCAACGCCGCGCCCTCCGGCGTCAACCGGATGCCGCGCCCGTCGCGCCGCCGCAGCGCGCAGCCGGCGATTCGCTCCGCCTCCGACAGCAGCCGCGAGGCCGCGGGCTGCGCGATGCCGAGCGCCTCTGCCGCCGCGCCGAGCTGGCCGCTCTGCTCGAGCTGCGCCAGCAATTCGAGATGGCCGAGCTTGAGCCCGCGTCGCAGCAGCCGGTCATTCATGACGATTCCATCATGGGTTCATTCGGAAACATTATTTGAACCATATTCCAGAGATCGCCAATATCTCTTCGCGCGATGGTCGGCGCCGGGGCGGTTTCCGCCCCCTCCGGCCGGTCGCGGCAAACCCGATCTCCCCCGCGACGCGGTCCGACCCGTCGCGCCGCCCGCTTTCGAAAGGCCCTCCATGAGCTTCACCCCCGCCCCCTGGCCCCGCAAGCTGCGTTCGCAGGAATGGTTCGGCGGCACGTCGAAGGACGCGATCTATCACCGCAGCTGGATGAAGAACCAAGGTCTGCCCGCAGACCTGTTCGACGGCCGCCCGGTGATCGGCATCTGCAACACCTGGTCGGAACTGACGCCCTGCAACGCCCATCTGCGCGACCTCGCGGAGCGGGTGAAGTTCGGCATCTACGAAGCGGGGGGCCTGCCGGTCGAGTTCCCGGTGTTCTCCCCGTCGGAATCGACGCTGCGCCCGACCGCGATGATGTATCGCAACCTCTGCGCCATGGATGTCGAGGAGGCGGTGCGCGGCAAATGCATCGACGGCGTGGTGCTGCTCGCCGGCTGCGACAAGACCACGCCGGCGCTGCTGATGGGCGCGGCCTCGGTCGACCTGCCGGCGATCGTGGTCTCGGGCGGGCCGATGCTGAACGGCCATTTCCGCGGCGAGCGGGTGGGCTCGGGCACGCATCTGTGGCGCTTCTCCGAGGCCGTGCGCGCGGGCGAGATGACCGAGGCCGAGTTCGTCGAGGCCGAGGCCTCGATGAGCCGCTCGCCCGGCTCGTGCAACACCATGGGCACGGCCTCGACCATGGCCTCGATGGCCGAGGCGCTCGGCATGGCGCTGTCGGGCAACGCCGCGATCCCGGCGGTCGACAGCCGCCGCCGGGTCATGGCGCATCTGACCGGCCGGCGGATCGTCGACATGGTCAAGGACGACCTGAAGCCCTCCGACATCATGACCCGCGAGGCCTTCGAGAACGCGATCCGCACCAATGCGGCGATCGGCGGCTCCACCAATGCGGTGATTCACCTGCTCGCCATCGCCGGGCGTGTCGGGATCGACCTGACGCTCGAGGATTGGGACCGCTGCGGCCGCGACGTGCCGACCATCGTGAACCTGATGCCCTCGGGCCAGCACCTGATGGAAGAGTTCTTCTATGCCGGTGGCCTGCCGGTCGTCATCAAGCGGCTCGGCGAGGCGGGGCTGCTGCACCGCGAGGCGCTGACCGTGTCGGGTGGCGCGATCTGGGACGAGGTCAAGGAGGTGCAGAACTGGAACGAGGACGTGATCCTTCCGGTCGAGCGCGCGCTGGCCAAGTCGGGCGGAATCGCCGTGCTCAAGGGCAACCTCGCGCCCCTGGGTGCCGTGCTCAAGCCATCGGCCGCAACGCCCGCGCTGATGCAGCACCGGGGCCGGGCCGTCGTGTTCGAGGACATCGACGACTACAAGGCGCGGATCAATGACGAGGATCTCGACATCGACGAGAGCTGCGTGATGGTGCTTAGGAATTGCGGGCCGCGCGGCTATCCCGGCATGGCCGAGGTCGGCAATATGGGCCTGCCGCCCAAGGTGCTGCGCAAGGGCATCACCGACATGGTGCGGATCTCGGACGCGCGGATGTCCGGCACCGCCTATGGCACGGTGGTGCTGCACACCTCGCCCGAAGCGGCGCGCGGCGGGCCGCTGGCGGTGGTGCGCTCGGGCGACATGATCGAGCTCGACGTTGCCGCGCGGCGGTTGCATCTCGACATCTCGGACGAGGAGCTGGCGGCGCGTCTTGCCGCATGGACGCCGCAGGTGAAGGCCCCCGCCTCGGGCTATGCCAGCCTCTACCACGAGCGGGTGATGGGGCCGGAAACCGGCGCCGATTTCGACTTCCTGGTCGGCTGTCGCGGCAACGCGGTCGGCAAGGAGAGCCATTGATGGCCCACGGCACCAGCTCCCGCAACATCGCCCTCGTCGGCATCGGCAAGATCGCCCGCGACCAGCACGTACCGGCCCTGCAGGCGAGCCCCGACTGGGAGCTCGCCGCGACGGTGAGCCGGTCCGGCACGGTCGAAGGGGTCGAGGCGCATCGCGACTTCGACGCCTTCCTCGCGGCGCGTCCCGACATCGAGGTGATCTCGCTCTGCCTGCCGCCGCAGCCGCGCTTCGACTATGCCCGCAAGGCGCTGCTGGCGCGGCGGCATGTGATGCTCGAAAAGCCGCCCGGCCAGACGCTGGCCGAGGTGCAGGCGCTGCAGCGGCTTGCCGCGACACAGGGCGTCACGCTCTATGCCAGCTGGCACAGCCGCATGGCGGCGGGCGTCGCGGCGGCGAAGTCGCGGCTGGTGGGGCGGGTGGTGCAGGGCGTGCGCATCACCTGGAAGGAGGATGTGCGCAAATGGCACCCCGGCCAGGACTGGGTCTTCGAGCCCGGCGGCATGGGGGTGATGGACCCGGGCGTCAACGCGCTGTCGATCCTGACCGAGATCCTGCCCGAGCCGGTGCATCTCGTCTCCGCCGAGCTGGAGTTTCCCGAGAACCGGGACACCCCGATCGCGGCCCGGCTCGACTTCACCAGCAATGTCGGCGCGGTGTTCGACTGGCGGCAGGAAGGCCCGCAGAGCTGGGACATCGAGATCGAAACCAACAAGGGCGCGATCGCCCTGCGCGACGGCGGGGCGCGGCTCGAGATCGACGGGACACCGGCGCCGCTGCCTGAGCATCCCGGCGAGTACCCCGCGCTCTATGCCCGGATGGCCGAGCTGGTGGCGAAGGGCGAAAGCGATGTCGACCTCGCGCCGATGATCCATGTCGCCGATGCCATGACGCTCGGGCGGCGCCTGCGCGTGGCCCCGTTCGAGTTCTGAACGGACCCCATGAAGCGAAATGACGGGCGCGCGGCCGCAGGGCCGGGCGCCCGTTTGCCGTCGCGATGGCGTTGCGCAAAGGCCCGGCCGCGCCCTGCGGCGTTAACCATTTGACAAGCATTCGACTCGAAACTGCACCGCATCCGCGACTGGAGCGGTTCAGGGCCCGCACCGCTATATGGGCGGTAACATTCTGATATTTAACTAATTTCTATGGTGAAGTGCCAAGCTCGCCACGCCCAAAACTTTGCCTCGTCCAAGCCTCCCATCAGACCCTCGACCCGGTCCAGCCCGATGACGGCCGTTCGACCACGACATGATTGAGGGACACGCAATGCCGATTTCAGACACCATTTCCGGGACCTCCGTCTCGGGCGCCGCCGCCGTCTTCGACGATCCGGTGATGTATCGCAGCTGGTATTTCGCACAGAACCGCTCGGCCGTGAACATCGACATCGAATCCGTCTGGGCGGAGTATCGCGGCGCGGGGGTGAAGATCGGCGTGGTCGATTCCCAGATCGACTTCAACCACGCCGAGCTCGACGGCAATTACGACCTCTCCCGCGACTACAATTTCGATCAGGACACCGACGACGTGACCTTCACCCTCAGGGGGGCGGACCAGCACGGCACGATGGTCGCGGGCGTCATCGCCGCCGAGGGCGGCAACGGCATCGGCAGCGTCGGCATCGCCAGCGAGGCGACGCTGGTCGGGCTCGCGGTGAACTATGCCAGCCCCGACGCGCTCGACCAGGCGATCGCGGCGCTGCACGCCGCCAGCGCGGTCGACGTGGTCAACAACAGCTGGAGCTTCAACCGCCCCTTCGCCGACAATTTCGGCCGCGCCACCGCGCTGCGCGAGGCGCTGGAGGATCCGGTGACGACCGGGCGCGACGGGCTCGGCACGGTGGCGGTGTTCTCGGCCGGCAATGGCGGTGGCGACGATTCCTCGAACTTCCACAATCTCCAGAACTCGCCTCTCGCCATCGCGGTAGGGGCGGTGGACCGCGACGGCGAGGCCTCCTCCTTCACCAGCCTCGGTGCCAACGTGCTGCTCTCGGCCGCCGGGCGCGAGGTCTTCACCACAGAGCCGGGCGAGCGCTTCGAGACCCGCGCCACCGGCACCTCCTTCTCGGCGCCGGCGGTCTCGGCGGTGGCGGGGCTGATCCTCGAGGCCAATGCCGATCTCGGCTATCGCGACGTGCAGCAGATCCTCGGCCTCTCGGCCCGGCGCGAGGGGTTGGGCGACGGCATCGCCTGGGGCGACGGCTGGGTGACGAACGGCAATGGCCATTTCAACGGCGGCGGAAAGGCGTTCAGCGATTCCTTCGGTTTCGGCTTTCTCAACGCGCATGACGCGGTGCGGCTGGCCGAGACGTGGACGCTGCAGCAGACCGCGCAGAACCGCACCACCGTCAAGGTCGAGACGGAGACCCCGGGCGCCAAGCTGGTCGGCGGCAGCGTCGATCATCTGCAGTTCGAGATCGAGGTCGGCCGCGACATCGCGATCGAACACGTGCAGCTGCAACTCGACTTCTTCTGGCGCAACACCGCCGATCTCGACGTCTGGCTGACCAGCCCGGAGGGGACCCGGATCCGGCTGGTGCACGACATCCCGCTCGAAGGCGGGATCGGCGATCTGCGCAACTTCAAGTTCGGCTCGGTCGCGACAATGGGCGAGATGAGCGCCGGCACCTGGACCGTCGACATCCACGACCGCGCGCCCGACGCGCTCGACCGCCATGGCAACGTCCATGTCGGCGAGGTCAGGGACATCACCCTGACCCTGCATGGCCGGGGCGAGAGACTCGCCGACGACGTGTTCTTCTTCTCGGACGAATATGCCGACACGGCCGCGGCCGAGGCCGGGCGGCGGCGCATCATTGATCGCGACGGCGGCACCGACGCGATCAATGCCGCGATGGTGACCAGCGACAGCCTGATCGATTTGAGCGGCGGGCAGGACAGCCGCATCGACGGCGTCGGTTTTCTGATCGGCGGCGGGATCGAGAACGCCTTTGCCGGAGATGGCGACGACCTGCTGATCGGCAGCGGCGCCGACAACTGGCTGCGCGGCGGGCGGGGCGACGACACGCTGCGCGCCAGTGACGGCCGCGACCGGCTCGAAGGCGGCGCCGGGGAGGACCGCTTCGTGGTGGGCGCGAATTTCGCCGATGTGCAGGGCTCGGTGCTGTCCACGGGCGAGCTGCTGTTCGATCTGGCCGGCGACGCGCTGACCCGGATCTCGGGCATCGAGCTGGTCGAGTTTGCCGACCTGCTCTACCGCACCGCCGAGCTGACGCGGCTCTGGACCGGTGGCGGCGAGCCGCGGCCGGAACCGGTGCCCGCGCCCGAACCGGAGCCCGCGCCTTCGCCCGAGCCCGTCCCGGCACCGGAGCCTGCGCCCGAACCTGTTCCCGAACCCGAGCCCGAGCCCGAGCCGATCTGGACCTATACCGGCACGGAGGGCGACGACCGCCGCGATGGCGGCGATGGCGCGGACCTGATGCGCGGACTCGGCGGGGCCGACCGGCTGGGCGGGCGCGCCGGGGATGACGAGATCCATGGCGATGGCGGCGACGACCGGCTGATCGGCGGCGGCGGCGCGGACATGCTGTCGGGCGGCACCGGCCGCGACGTGCTGTGGGGCGAGGCCGGGCATGATGCGCTGGCAGGCGGGGCGGGGGGCGACCGGCTCTATGGCGGGGGCGGCGACGACGCGCTCGATGGCGGGCGCGGCCGCGACGTGCTGATCGGCGGGGCCGGGGCCGACAGCTTCGTCTTCGATCGCGCGCAGATCGACGCGGTCGATTTCGTCCGCGATTTCGATCACCGCGAAAGCGACCGGATCCTGCTGCAGAATGCCGAGGGCATGGAGGAGGGATCGTTCCGCATCGTCGTCGAGGCGGGCCGCACCAATGTCGCCTATCTGGGCGAGAACGGGGCCGAGATCCTGTTCGAGGTGGCGATGACCGGTGGCGGGGCGCTGTCGCTGCACGGCGTGCTCGACGGGGCGGAGAGCGCGACGCTGGTCTTTGCCTGAGAGGGATGTCCGGGCCGCCCGACGCGCGGGCGGCCCGGGGGGGTTCACTTGCCGGTGCGGTTCACCACCGCGCCGGCGGTGCGCAGGATGACGGCGAGGTCGAGCATCAGCGAGCGCCGCGCCTGGTACTGCATGTCGAGCTGCACCCGCTCCTCGTAGCTGACATCGTTGCGGCCGGAGACCTGCCACAGGCCGGTGATGCCCGGCACCGCGGTGAGATAGCACCACTGGTAGCCCTCGTAGCGCGCCAGTTCGTCGCTGACGATCGGGCGCGGCCCGACGAAGGTCATCTCGCCGCGCAGCACATTCCAGACCTGCGGCAGCTCGTCGAGGCTGGTCCGCCGCAGGAAATTGCCGATCCGCGTGACCCGCGGATCGTTGGTAAGCTTGTAGTCCCGCGCCCATTCGGCCGCGGCTTCGGGATCGTTGGCGAGGTGCCGGGCGAGGATCTCGTCGCCATCGGGGCGCATCGTCCTGATCTTCCAGCAGCGGAACATGCGCCCGTTCTGGCCGACCCGGCGATGGCCGTAAAAGCCGCTGCCGCCACCATCCGTGCGTACCAGCACCCAGAGAACGGCGATGACCAGGGCCAGTGTCGGCAGCATCACCAGGGCGAGGAAGAGATCCAGAAGGCGTTTGCCACGGCGGGCGTAGAAACCTTCGATTGCGGACGAGCGAAGATGGTCGCTGCGCGACTTGGAGGTAACACTCATAATCATCAACTCTTCAACAAAGGGCCGCCGGGGCGACCGAACTGGTAACAAGCGACGCCGCATCGCAGAAAAAACAAAACAGGCTGCGGACGCCATCACTTCGACACAAGCCTGACAGCGTCATGACAACATGGTCAATCCGAGGGCCGAAGCCGCTGGCAGAGCCACCGGGGCGTTTGACCATAAACGCGTCATCTGCCTCGGATGAATGTGATTTCTTCCGCATTGGGAGAATATGCAAGCAGAATTTTCGCCTTAAACGTGTGTCGCGCTGCCCGTTTCGCGCGCAGCGAAAGCGGCAATTTCGAGGCAAACGGCCGGTTTCGCAGGCCGTGGGCGGGCTGGAATCGTCTCGCCTCGCGAAGCAAATCGTTCGCTGTCAGCCGCCCGCTCGACGGGCGTTTCGCTCCCCTGCTGCCTGTCCGGAGGGACATTCCGCGCCCCGACCGCTCGTCGCTGCCGCTATGGCTTGCAATCGGGCCGCGGCGCGCAGATCAATCACAGGTAGAGTGACACCACGCGGGAGCGGCGCATGAAGGCGATTCGGACAGGGGCGACCGGCGGCCTCAGGGTGGTCGTGATCAACGATGCCAGCCTCGCCCGCGGCGGCGCGACCGGGCTGGCGCTGCTGCAGGCGCGGCTCCTGCGCGAGCGGGGCATCGAGGTGGTCTTCGCGGCCGGCGACAGCGGCGACAACGCCGAACTGCGCGCGATCGGCGTCGATCTGCGCGCCCTGGGCGGTCAGCAGCTGATCAAGGCGCCGCGCGCGCAGGCCGCGACGCGCGGCATCTACAATCCGGCCGCGCGCCGCTTCATCGCCGAGATCGTCGAGGAGATGGCCGACGCGCGCACCGTCTTCCACGTGCATGGCTTCTCCAAGACGCTGTCGCCCAGCATCTTCGCCGCGCTGGCCCCGGTGCGGGCGCGCAGCTTCCTGCACGCGCATGACTTCTTTCTCGCCTGCCCGAACGGCGCCTTCATGGATTACCGCGCGGCGGCGCCCTGCAGCCGCAAGCCGCTCTCGGCCGACTGCCTGTCGACCCATTGCGACAAGCGCTCCTACGCGCAGAAGCTCTGGCGGGTGACCCGGCAGGCTACGCTGTGGCGGACGCTGGAGCGCGGCGCCGACTGGGCCGGGCTGCTGATGATCCATCCGGCGATGCGGCCCTTCCTCGAGATGTCGGGCTATCCGCCGGGGCTGCTGACGGCGCTGCGCAACCCGACGATCGGCTTTCGCGAGGAGCGGGTCGCGGCCGAGGCAAATCGCGGCATGGTCTTCGTCGGCCGGGTCGAGGCCGAGAAGGGGATCGAGGATCTGGTCGCCGCCTCCGCGCGGGCGGGCGTGCCGCTCACCGTGATCGGCGACGGCCCGCTGCGTGAGAGCCTCGAAGCGGCCCATCCGGACGTGCGGTTCTTGGGCTGGATGTCACGGGAGCAGATCGGCGCCGCGATCGGCGATGCCCGCGCGCTGGTGATGCCGAGCCGCTACCCCGAGCCCTTCGGCCTCGTGGCGGCCGAGGCGTCGCTGTCGGGCCTGCCGGTGATCCTCGGCCGGCACGCGCTGCTCGGCACCGAGATCGAGCGGCTCGGCCTCGGGCTGGCCTGCGACACGCGCGATCCAGTGGCCTTCGCCGCGACGCTGGCCCGCATCGACGCGATGCCGGCGGCCGAGATCGAGGCGATCAGCCGCCGGGGCCATTCCGGCGCGGCGGGGCTCTGCACCACGCCCGCCGAATGGATCGAGGCGCAGATCGGGCGTTACCGTGCCGCGCTCGAAGCCCCGGCCAGGGCGGCGTAGAGCCGGCCCACATCCTCGGCCGCCTCGCGCAGCAGCGCCTGCCGCGCGGCCTCGTCGCGCGGCTGCCGGGCCAGCGCGACCATCCGCTCCGCCGCCGCGCCGGGCGCCACGCGGGTCACGTCGAGCAGCCGGTCGCCGACGCCGATCGAGTCGAGGAACGAGGCCAGCTTGCGATCCCAGGCCAGCCCGATCGCCGGCACCCCGTAGGAGATGGCGGCGATCACCGCGTGCAGCCGGTAGGCCACCAGCACGTCGAGATCGGCGATATGGCCGCACAGCTCGGCCGGGGTGCGCTGGGTCGGGAAGGCGATCCGCTCGGGCCCGGCCAGCGCCGCGAGCCGGGGCCGCAGCCGGGCCGCGTAGCTGACATCCTCGGGGCTGCCATTGGTGAAGACGCGCAGGTCGAAGCCCGCCTCGAGCAGCGCCCGGCCGAGCCCGACGAACCAGTCGTCGAGCTGGTCCGCCTCCGGCGCCGCCTCGGCGTGGTAGCGGATCGCCAGATGGCTCATCAGCCCGATCCCGGCGACCGGGCGGGGGCGCGGGGCGGGCCTGGCGGCCGGAAAGACCCGCGCCGCCAGCAGGCCCGGGTCGCGCACCACCTCGGCCGCGATCCCGGTATGGGGCTGCATCAGCTCGGCCCAGAGATCGCGCGAGGCCGTGTCGCGCAGGAACACTGCCTTGAGGGCGCCGTTGGCGAAGGCACGGCGCGCCATCCGCAGCCCGGTCGCGCTCCAGCCGCCGGACATGCCGCAGGCATAGATCGCCGCCGGCAGGCCGCGCTTGCGCGCCTCGCCGAGCGCCAGCGACAGCTTGGTCGGGAAATTCAGGTCGAGATCGGCGAGCAGGTTGCCGCCGCCGATCGCCACCGCCTCGGCGCCGCGCAGGCCGGCCCGGTAATGCGGCTGCCAGCGGCGCCGCGCCTGCAGCGCCAGCGGCAGCCGCACCGCCGCCCGGCGGGCCGGGCCGGGCAGCGCATCGAGCACCGCCATGATCGTGCCGCGCCCGGCCATGACGTCGCCATAGGCGCCGCGGGCGGCGAGGTCGATCGAGGCGGTGTCGGGGGCGGCGCCGAGCGCGATCAGCTGATGCTCGAGACATTCCGAGAGCAGGCCGTCGCCGAGATTGGGGCTGTAGCGGGCGTTGAAGCAGCGGATGCGGGGGGACAAGGACATGATCGTTAAAAACCTTTCGGCGGAACACGCCTTGGTGTGGGCCGGGGCGCGACAAGGGTCAAGCCGTGCCGCGCCCGTGGCGGGGGGTGTTGCGCGCCGCTGCCGCGCTGCGGGCGCAGGGCTCAGGAAATCATCGCGATCGGGGCGGTATTGTCGCGTTCCGGGGCTGCTGGCGGCGGCCCGAGCCCCGCAGCGGGCGGCGATGGAGGAACGAGATGAGCGATCAGTTTGCGAACCGGCAATCCGGGCTGGACAGCCCGGCCAGCGACCTGCACCCGATCACGCCCGATGACGGCGCCGACCTCGCGGTCTGGACGCGGGCGATCACCGCCACGAACCCCGGCACGATCCGCGTCACCGCGATCGGCGGCACGGTGGCGACACTCTATCTGGCGGCGGGCGCGGTGCTGCCGGTCCGGGTCCGCCGGGTCTGGGCGACCGGCACCACCGCCACCGGGATCGTGGGGCTGACGTGATGCGGCTGGGGACCGGGCTCGGGCTCTGCGCCGTCGCGGCGCCGGAGGCCGGGCCGCCCGTCATCGTGCCGGTGACGGCGCCGCTGCTGCTGATCGTCGCGGGGCAGTCCAACGCCGACAAGCAGGGCACCTCGGGCGCGACACCGGCCGCGAAATACACCGGCATGCAGGATGTCGAGATCTGGAACCCTGCCAGCGGCGGCTTCGAGCCCTATGCGCCCGGAAGCAATGCGGGCGATGACAGCGCCAACGCCTGGGGCTCGGAGGCCGAGTTCGCCCACCAGCTGCGGCAGGCGGGCGTCGACCGGCCGATCCGCATCGTCAAGCGCGCGCAGGGCGGCACCGGCCTGCCCGCCGAGGCCGGGCGCGACGACTGGCACCCGTCGATCCAGACCTCGGGGCGGATGCTGTTCGAACAGCTCGAATCCCGCGTCGCGACGGCGCGGGCGGCGCTCTCCGATACGCCCGAGGAGGTGACGATCTGGACGCAGGGCGAATACGACATGGCGAATGGCCACGGCGCCGATTACGCGGGCAACTTCGCGCATCTGCTGGCCGAGTTCCGGGCCCGGATCTCGGCCGGGCTGTTCATCGTCGAGCGCACCCGCCCGCGGCTCGACAGCGCCACCGCCACCGCGAACACCTGGGCAGTGCGCAAGGCGCAGCTCGACGTGGCGCTGGCCGACGGCAACGCCGTGGTGATCGACACCGACGCGGCGACCGGCGGCGCGCCGTTCTCGGAACTGCACCCGCGCGCGGCCTGGGCCGAGGATTGCGGGCGGCGCGCCTATCGCGCCTGGACCGGCAGCTATGCCGGCCATCATGGCGAGATCACCGACGCCGCGCCCGATGCCTTTGCCTTCGCCGCGCGGAGCGGCGCGGCGCCGTCCTCCCCCGTCACCTCCGAGCTGGTGACGCCCGTGGGATACGAGCGGGACGCGCCGATCACGGTCACCGGCGGCGCCTACCGGATCGCCAACCCCGACGACACGGTGGCGGTGGACTGGACCACCGCGCCGGGGCGCATCCACAAGCATCAGAAGGTGCAGCTGCGCGTCACCTCCAGCGCCGAGGCGGAGACCGCTACGCAGGCGACGCTGACCATCGGCGGGGTCACGGGCGTCTGGTCGGTGACCACCGCCGCCGCCGCGCCGCCACCCTCGGGCGTGGCCTTTATCGGGGCCGGGCCGCCCGACACCGCCAAGGGCGCGCATGTCGTCGCGATGCCCGCCGGGCTGCAGGCGGGCGACCTGCTGCTGCTGCATGTCGGCACGCATTCGGCCAACCATGCCGCCACCACCCCGCCCGGCTGGACCGCGCTGCCCGAGGTCAGGAGCGGCAATGCCAGCTCCGACCAGGTGCGCGGCGTCCTCTATTGGAAGATCGCCGCCGACGGGGAGCCGGGCGTCGAGCTGACGCAGGGTGCGAGCTATTACAGCACCGGCATCGTCTCGGCCTGGCGCGGCGTCGATCCGGCCGACCCGCTTGCGGTGGTGCAGCCCGGCACGACCGCGACCGGCAACTCGCTGGTGGCCGGGCTTGTCGCGGCAAACGTGCCGGCGGGCACGCATGTCGTCTACGCGGTGGTCTATGCCAATCTGCACAGCGCGAACTGGGGCGGCGATCCCGACCTGTCGGATTTCGCGGAGCGCTACGACGTCACCCGGCAGGGCAGTTCGGGCGTGCAGCTGTCGATGACGACGGGCTCGGGCGGCGCGGCCAGCGCGCAGAGCGTGGGCGACGCGGTCACGGCCACGATCGACGGCGGCGCGTCGCGCAACTCCAACCCGCATCTCCTTTGCCTGCGCCCGGCGGCGGGCTGAGGTCAGGGCGCGCGCAGGGTGATGCGATATTCGGTCACGTCGCCCGCCGCGCTGCCGCCCGGCCCCACCGCGATTTCGAGCACGTCGCCCGCCGCCAGCGACATCGGCGGCGGCGCGATCTCGGTCAGCCCGCCGCTCTCCTCGGCGGCGATCTCCTCGCCATTGAGCGTGACGGCGACCGTGACGCCGTCCTCGCTGCGCGCGGCGACCTCGAAGCGGGCGGTGAGCGCGACGCGCATCGCCTCGGGCGCGGTCCAGCGATGCACGACCTCGACCGGATGCGCGGCCGATCCGCCGTGCAGCAGCTGATCGGCGGTGAGCCGCAGCGGTCGCTGCCCCGGATCGCCCATATAGGGCGTCCAGAGCGTGCCGCCCGCCTCCTGACCCGGCATGGTCGCAAGCGGCGCCTCGCGGCCGTCGATCCGCAGGAACCGCTCGAACGGATCGCCCTCGGAGGGGGTGCCGTCGGCGGCAGGGTAGCCGAACTGGTCGAAGCTGTCGGCGATCAGCCGCTGCGGGCCGAGCTCGACCCCGTCGCCGATATCGATCCTGCCAGTGGTGCCGCGCAGGATCAGCGGTGTCTCGCGCGACAGCGCGTGGGGCGGTGCCAGCGCCCGGCCTTCCGGGTCGCGCAGTTCGATCCCATCGGCCACGCGCAACTCGCGCGGTGCGCCCCACAGCAGCATCGTGTCCCCGCCGAAGCGGCAGCCATAGGTGAAGGGATCGGGCGCGGCGTCGCGCACCTCGCGCCCGGCGAATTCCCCGGTGATGATGCGAAAGGCCCGGCCCGCGCCGGTGATCCGGCCATCGGCGGTCAGCAGCGGCACCAGCCCGTCGCCGCGCGGGTTGAGCGGGTACCACACCGCCCGGGTCACGCCCGACAGCGCCATCTGGCAATAGTCGCGCAGCATGTAGCCCGCCGCAGCCGCCGGATCGGCGCTGCCGAACTCGGTGATCTCGATCGGCAGCGATGCTGCCTGCGGATGGCGGCGCAGCACCGCCACCTGCCTGGCGAGCTGCTCGGGCGGGGTGGTGTAGGGATGCATCGCCAGCGCGTCCATATGCGCGGCGCCGCCCGCGTCGAGCACCGCCCAGAGATAGCCCAGCGGGATCGAGTGGCTGGCCCCGCCGAGGAGCCGGATCGCAGGATCTTCGGCGCGCAGCGCCCGCGCGGCGGCGGCCAGCAGCGCGGCATGCGCATCGGCCCGCGCGGTGGCGGAGGCGGTCTCGAGCGGGCCGCGCAGGAAATCGGCGCTGTTGAACTCGTTGCCGATCTCGACCGCGTCGAGGCCGGGATATTGCCGCGCCAGCGCGCCCGCGAAGCGGCCGAAGGCGGCGATGCCCTCGGGCGTGACCGGCGTGTCGCCGCCCTCCCAGAGCGGGTTGCCCCAGTTCAGCGTCAGGCTGAGGCTCAGCCCCGCGTCGAGCACGTCGCGCGGATAGGCGGCGCGCGGATCGGAGAAGTCGTAGTCATCCGCGCGGGTCTGGGCAAGGCCCCAGTTCAGGCCGTCGCGCAGGTCGGTCACGCCGAGCGCGACGGCGTTGCGCAGCATGCCGGGCTGCACCCCCTGACCGAAATTGGACGCCGCCCCGAGCAGGGGCGCGGTCATGGGCAGGGGCGTGGAGGAGGCGTCGTCCTGCGCGGCGGCGAGGGCGGGCCAGGCGGCGAGGCACAGGGCCGCGAGACGGGGGAGGGGTCGCAACATGGATGAAAACCGGTACCAGGAACAATGACATGAGCGAGCCTAGCGGAGCGCGCGGGCGGCGGCGAGGGCGGTCGGGGCCGAAACTGCCCGCGTCGGCGGATCGCACGGGGAAGCGGCGGGTATCGAATCGCGGCGCGCCGCAGCAGGCAATTCCGGCACCATGCCGCGTGCGCCGGGCCGGACCGAGCTGGACTGCGGCGCGGCGGGATCGGCGCGACGGGGGCGCTGGTTCGATATCGTACGCGGCGGGCGTTCCGGCTGGCCAAAGCAGGGATTTTCCGGGTGGCGCGATCAGATCACAGCACCCGATCCAACTAAACCCATGGTTGAATGATCTTTTAAACGATCAACTATGTCGATATGGTGTTGAAAGGAGGAACAGCGATGTGTCACGGATAAGGCCGGACAGACGACGTCCGTGACGGCCTCCGCCTCTCCGCCTTTTTTTCCGGCGGCGGCCAGAAATGTTTGCGTGGTGGAGCGGCTCCGGCCGTGCCCATCGGTTTTACCAGTGTGAGGACCTGAGAGATGGCAATCTCCTATACCCTGTTGAACGCGTCCAACATCGGCGAGGACAACTTCGTCATCGGCACGGCGGGTGACGACCAGTTCACCGCCGGCTACGGCGCCGACACGATCGAGGCCGGCAACGGCAACGACCGCGTCTATGGCGGCATCGGCGCCGACATCGTCAACGGGCAGAACGGCAACGACTACATCAACGGCGACAACGGCAACGACCGGGTGCGCGGCGGCGAAGGCGACGACGCCGTGTTTGGCGGCGGCGGCAATGACAACGTCTATGGCGGCTGGGGCAACGACATCCTTGCCGGCAACTCGGGCGACGACACGCTGTATGGCGGCCGTCCGAACGCGATCCGTCCGGCGGGGGAGACCGACAGCGACGTCTTCATCTTCGACCGGCGCGACGGCAACGACCGGGTGATGGATTTCACCAAGGGCGAGGACAAGGTCGTCCTGCTCGACGGCGGCGACCATACGCTGTTCTACAACGCGGTCAGCGGCAACACCAAGCTGACCTATGGCGAAACCACGGTGATCTTCTACAACGTGGAGCTTTCCGAGGCCGACATCGCGACGCTCGACTTCAGCGTCGGCCAGGATTCGCCCGGCGCCTCGGATTCGCTGAGCGCCGCGCAGATCAACCAGATCTTCGATATCGACCCGATCCTGTACTGATCCCGGCACGGATCGCGGACCGACTGACAGGAGCCCTTCGGGGCTCCTGTCGCTGTTTCGGGCCTCAGGCAACCTGCAGGATCAGTTCGCGCAGCCGCTCGCCGGCCCGCGCCCAGGTCAGCTGGGCGGCGCGGGCCCGGCCACGGGCGCACATCTCGCGGCGCAGCGCGGCGTCGCCGCACAGCCGCCGGATCGTCTCGCGCCACGCCGCCGGCTCTGAGGCCGGGGCGTAGAGCGCGGCCGCCGCGCAGACCTCGGGCATCGCCCCGGCGCGGGCCGCAACCACCGGGGTGTCGCACCACATCGCCTCGACCGGCGGCAGGCCGAAGCCTTCGGTCAGGGATGGAAAGGCGAAGCAGACCGCGCCCTCGTAGAGCGCCCGCAACTCGCCATCCGAGACGAAACCGGTGAACAGCGTGCCCACCGGGGGCTGCCAGCCGCGCGCCTCGTAGGCGTCGGCACCGGGCCCGCCCGCGATCACCAGCCGCGGCAGCGTCGCCCCGGCGTCGCGCCAGGCATCGAACAGCACGCGCATGTTCTTGTAACCCTTGGCCGATCCCAGCGCGAGGACGTAGCCGCCCGGCGCGAGGCCGTGGCGCCGCAGCACGCCGCGATCGGCGGGCACCCGCATCAGGTGATCGGTGCCGTTGTAGATGACGTCGATCTTGTCCGGGTGGCCGATGCCATGCGCGGCGAGCGACCGGCGCGAGAACTCGGACACGGTGAGGATGCGCCGCGCCCGGCGCGCGATCCAGGGCAAGAGTGCCCGGTAGGCCGCCGCCTGCCGGCCGGAGTAATCCTCCGGGTGCAGGAAGGTCTGCGCGTCGTGGATCATCACCACCGAATTGCCGTGCAGGAGCGGTGCGAGATTGCAGAAATTGATCAGCGTATCGCCCCGCGCGACGCGCGGCAGGGTGAGCATCTCCCAGCCCTGGCCGCTGCCGCAATGGCCGGGCACCACCTCGGGACGGAGCGCGGGAAACTCCGGGTCGGGCTCGTGCTCGCGCGGCGCGACGATCCTGACCCGGTCGAGCCGGGTCAGTTCGCTGGCGTAATGGGCCGCCGTGCGGTGCACGCCGTTGAGCCCCGCATCGAGGAACTTGCCGTTCACGGTGATCCGTCTCTTCATGCGTCGATCCCTGCCATGGCGGGCGCCAGCGCGGCGCTCCAATTGTCGCGGAAGGCCGCCGGGGTGAAGCGCGCGATCGAGCGGGCCAGCGCCGCCTGCCGCGCGGCGCGCGGTTCGGGCTTAAGCTCGACCAGCTGCCGCATCATCCGGGCGATCTCGGCCTCGTCGAGCGGGTCGGCGGTGAAGGCGCCGTCGCCGGCCACCTCCTCGAGCACGCTGTCGCGGGCGACCAGCGGCACCAGCCCGGCGGCGATCGCCTCGGCGACCGGGACGCCGAAGCCCTCGAGCAGGCTGACCAGCACGAAGCCCGCCGCGTTGCGGTAGAGCCAGGAGAGCTGCGCGTCGCTGACATAGGAGAGCAGCACCACCCCCTCGGTCGTGGCGGCGAGCCGGGCCACCTCGTCGGCGCCCGGCTCGCGCGCGCCGCACAGCACGTAGCGGTAGCCGCGCTGCGCCAGCCCGCTGGCGGCGAAGGCGCGGATCGCGGCGGCCTGGTTCTTGCGCCGGCCGATCGAGCCGACGGTGAGCAGGAAGGGCGCGCGGACCTCCTCGACCGGGGCCGGGGCGGCGGCGGCCAGCTCGGGTCGCAGCGGCGGGTAGATCACTTCCATCCGGGGGAGCGGGCCAAACAGATCGACATAGGCGTCGCGCGAGGCGCGGCTGACGAAGACCATGCCGGGCTTGGTCTCGGCGATCTGGCGGTACGCCTCGTCATAGAGGTGGCAGACCCGGGCATCGAACAGTTCGCGATGGGTGAGCGGCCCCATGTCGTGGCACAGCACCAGATCGCGCGGCCCGGTGCGGTAGAGCCGCACCGTGTAGGGGTCGAGATGCAGCACGGGGCGGCGCGCCCGCAGCCCGGCCAGCCCGGAGGGCAGGCGCTGCCGCAGCGCGATCTCGGCATCCGAGCCGCGCTCGATCAGCGAGCGGCGGAGCCCGTCCGGGGCCCGCAGCTCTGAGCCGGGCGCGCGCCGGAACCGGCCATAGCGGACGCTGGCGATCCGGTCGGCATTGTCGCGGATAATGTCGCGGCCGATGAAGTACTTGCCGGTGCGGTTGCGCAGGGCGAGCGAGAAATCGACATCCCACATGGCGATCACGCCGCGCTCGAGAGAGGGTGACGCCGCGCCGCGGCGTGCAGCCGGGCATCCTGCGCATAGCGCTCGGCGATGAAGGCCTCGGTCTCGGCATCGAAGGCGAGGCGGTCGTAGCCCTGCGACGCGGTCTCGTAGAGCCCGCTCCGGAGCCAGAGCGGCCGCAGCGCGGCGCGCAGCGGCTGCGGCAGGACGTTGCGCGACAGGGCGCGGACCACCGGCTGGGCGTGGCGGAACCAGCGCTTGGGCTGCCGGCTCTGGTTGGTCGGGGCCGCCAGGAAGCGCGGCGCTCCGTAGCTGTCATGCAGCCAGGCCTCGAGCCGGGGCAGGTCCTCGATCGCGAACAGCCGGTCGACGACCTGTCGCCCGTCGAGCATCACGTAGTCGCTCTGCCGGGTGAAGTGGATGTAGCGCAGATCGGCGAAGACCTCGCGATGGGCGAGCCAGTCGCGCACCCGGATCGCGGCGGCGCGCAGCATGTCGTCGGTGATGCTGAGCGCGCCGATGCCGTCGAATTCGCGCAGGTGCTGGCGCAGCGCCGAGACGAAGCGGCTGCGCGGGTCGCGCAGCACCGCGAAGGAGGTGCTCCGCGCGAGCAGGGCGAAGCAGCGCGGGAAGTCCCGGGCGAGGATCGGCAGGGGAATATGCGCCTGGTGGATCTCCCCCAGCCGATCATGCGGATAACCGAAGGGCGTGACCCGCGCGCGCATCTCGGCCTCCGAAAGGCCGTTGTCGCGGGCGAAGGCCGCCCATGGGAAATCCGCGATCGGGTCGAGGCCGCGATAGATCGACAGGCCGGCGCATTTCGGGACGTGGACGAAGAACAGGTTCTTGTCGGCTGAGTACTTCACGTGTCGTCTCCAACTGGTAAAACACATCACTGTAAAAGAAGGAAAAAACGCCGGTTCTATCCGGAGAAGGCGGCGAGCTGGAACACCCGCAGCCGGGCCGCCACGGCGATCGCGGCGAAGCCCGCCAGCACCCCCAGCGCGAGGCCCGCGAGCAGCGCCGTCACAGGATCGGCGAACACCTCGACGGTGGCGCGGCGGATCAGGTGCAGCACCGCGCCGTAGCCCAGCGTCAGCAGCAGCGCGAGGCCGAAGCGCTGCAGCGCCGGGCCGGTGCGCAGCCCGCCCGACCGGCCGATCACCGCGATCGCGCCCAGCGTCAGCAGACCGCCGGTCACCGCCTGCGACCAGGCGAGCACCGCGAGACCGAAGGGCGCCGCCGCGAAGACCGCCGCGAGCGAGACCGCCGCGCCGAACATGTTGTAGCGCATCACCATGCCGGTCCGCCCCAGCCCTGCCGCCACCGGCTCGAGCAGGAACGGCCCGACCGCCAGCACCGCGCGCACCGCGAGCGCCTGCGTCACCACCATCGCGGCGAGATAGGCGGGCTGGAACACCAGCTCGACGATGTCGGCGGCGAAGGTGACGATCACCATGGCGATGCCGCCTGCGAGCACCGTCACCGTGCCGGCGAAGCGGGCGAGCTGCTCGTCCATCGGCAGCCCCTTGCGCCCGGCCGCGCCGAACTGGGTCTGGGCGAAGCTGCGCATCGGCTGCACCACCACGTCGGTGGCGCCCGAGGCGACGCGGTTGCCGAAGCGGTAGAGACCGGCCTCGGCGGTGGTGAACATCACCCCGAGCACCAGATCCGCGCCGTAACGAGACAGGAAGCCCATCGCCTGCGCGCCGTAGAGCCCGCCCGAGAACATCGTCGCCCGGCGCGCCAGCGCGGCGCTGAACGAGAGGCCCGGCCAGGCGCGCGAAGCCAGCGCGTAGAGCGAGATGCTGACCAAGAGCTTGGCATAGCGGAACACCACCAGCGCGTAGACCGACTGCCAGATCCACAGCAGCGTCACCCCGACCATGAGGCCGACAGCGTTCTGGGCGAACATCACCATGAAGTGCCGGTTCACCGCCTGCCGGCGCAGCATCATCGCCGCGAACCACGCCTCGAGCGAGGCGAGCGGCTGCGCCAGCGCCAGCAGGGTCAGCACCAGGGCGAGCTGCGGCGCCTCGAAGAGCTGCGCCAGCGGCATGGCCAGCGCCGACAGCAGCGCCGCCCCGCCCGCGCCGAGCGCGAACAGCATCCAGAAGCCGGTGTCGAGCACCGGCCGGTCATCGGCGGGCGAGGTGATGATGAAATGGTAGAAGCCGGTATAGGTCAGCGTCTGGATCAGCGTCACGAAGATGACGGCGATGCTGTAGACGCCGTATTCCGCCGGCAGCATGAAGCGCGCGGCGAGCAGCATCACGACCAGCAGGGAGACCTGTTCGAGTCCCCTGGCCGTCATGGCGAATCCGGCGAACGCGATACGGCGACCACGCGGCCCGAAGGGGCGCGTCATTGAAAAAACACTCAAAACAAACACTCGTCACTAAGTCGTCGCCCCCGACTATGACGCATCGGATCAAGCTGTTACAGAGGAGCTTGCCGGGAAATCGCGAATCCGTGTCCCGATGCCGGCTGGATGCCCACAGGACAGCCATGCAGTTTGTTTCGAGTACTATTGTCGCATTTGCGATATTGGCGCTGATCGCCGCCAGGGGGCCCTATCGCGGGCTGATTCTGTTTTTCGCGGTGACGCCGATGGGCGCCATGGCCGCGATCAACCTCCCGGCGCTCGGCGGCACCTCCATCACCGTCATCGACGTCGCCGTCGCGGCGCTGTTCGGCCTCGTGCTGCTGGGGCGCGACGCCCATCCCGCCCGGCTGGCCGCGGCCTTCATGCCCCGCACGCCCGGCGTGTTCCTGCTGCTGTTTCTGCTCTACGCCGCCGTCGCCAGCGCGTTCCTGCCCCGGCTCTTTGCAGGGGATGTCGAGGTGTTCGGCATCGGCCGCAGCGCCAATGCCGACGGCATCGTGCTGACCCTCCTGCGGCCCGGCAACGGCAACATCTCGCAGATGTACCGGCTGATGCTCGGCCTGATGATCTTCGCGACCTGCGCGGCACTGGTCTCGCGGCGGCCCGACACCGGCCACGTGCTGCGGCTGATGGTGGTGGCGACCGCCATCAACGTCGCGCTGGGGCTGGCCGACATCCTCAGCTACGCCGCCGGGCTCGAGGCGCTGATGGAGCCGTTCCGCACCGCCAATTACGCGATGGCGATCGGCCACCGCATGGCCGGGATGAAGCGGATGGTCGGCGGTTTCCCAGAGGCATCGGCCTTCGGCTATTACTCGGTCGGGCTGATGGGGTTCTGGATCAGCTACTGGATCAGCGGCACCCGGCGCGGCCGGCTGGTGCCGGTGATGCTGCTTCTGAGCGTGTTCGTGGTGCTGCGCAGCACCTCCTCCTCGACCTATGTGGCGACGCTGGCCTTCTGCGGGCTGTTCGTGCTGGTCTCGCTGATGAGCAATGTCGGCGGGCTGCTGTCGCGACGCGGCGCGGCGCTCCTGGTCGGGTTCCTCGCGCTGCTGCCGGTGGTGGTCTACGCGCTCTACCTCACCTACGAGATGGTGCCGGGCTTTCAGGCCTTCGTCGACCGGTCGCTCTTCGACAAGCTGGAAACCGATTCCGGGGTCGAGCGGATGAGCTGGAACACCCAGGCGCTCCGCAACCTAATCGACACCAACCTGCTCGGCACCGGGCTCGGCTCGATGCGCGCGTCGAGCTGGATCTTCGCGGCGCTCGGCAGCACCGGGATCATCGGCACGGCCCTGCTGCTGGCCTTTCTCGCCCGGCTCTTCCTGCTGCGCGCGGGCGGCGTCGATGCCGGGCGGGACGATCGCGACGCGCTGATCCGCGGCTTCAAATATGGCTGCGTGGCGCAGCTGCTTTCGGCGCTGCTGAGCCAGCCGACGCCCAATCTCGACTCCTTCTTCTACGCCATGGCCGGGCTTGCCTTCGGATTGAGCAGGGCCGTGATGCCGATGCCCCGCACGGCACGCGCCGCGCCGCGATCCGCAAGTTCGATGTTGCAGCGCAGCATATGACGCGGCATGCTGGTTTCGTTAGCGATTGAACAGGTCGTCCCTGCTCGGGGATGGCCGTCCGGATTTACAAGTGGAACAGAGATTGACCAGTGCGCGCCCCTTGGCCCGCCCGGTGGACAACACGCAATTCGACGATGACGGGATCGACCTCGGGGCGCTGTTCGCGGCCCTGTGGCGAAAGAAATGGATCGTCCTCGCCTGCATGTTGCTGGGTGCCCTTCTAGCCAACGTCATGGTGTCGCGGCAGACGCCGCTCTACACCGCCCAAAGCAGCCTGATGCTCGACCCGCGCACGGTGCGGGTCATGGCCCAGGAGTCGGTGGTCTCGGACCCCGATCTCAATGACGGGCTGATGGAATCGGCGGTCGCGGTGCTGATGTCGAACCTGCTGCTCGAGGAGGTGATCGACAGCCTCGAGCCCGAATTGCTGGCGCCGCTCGACCCCGCCAACGCGCCCGAGGCCGCGCCCGGGCCGATCGACGCGCTGCGCGGCGCGATCGGGGGTTTGCTGGACCGGGTCCGGTCGCAGCCCGAAGCCGGCGCCGAGACCGAGGCGGCCGCCGCGCCGCCGGCCAACGCCCTGTCGCCCGAGGAGCAGCGCCGTCGCCATCTGGTGGGCGAGATCCGGCGCAGCACCCGGATCTGGCGGTCGGGCGATTCCTACGTGATCAAGATTTCGGTCGAGACCATCTCGCCGGAGATCGCGGCCCGGCTCGCCAACCAGATCGCCGCCCAGTACATCGCCCGCTCGCTGCGCGACCGGGGCGAGACGATGCGCGCGGCGACCACCTGGCTCGGCCAGCGGGCCGAGGATCTGCGCCGCCAGCTCGAACAGGCCGAGACCCGGGTCGAGGAGGCGCGCGCCGCCCAGCTGAGCGGCGACGGCATCTCGCTCGAGGCGATCACCCAGCAGCAGATGCAGCTCAACACCCAGCTCGCCATGGCGCAGGCCGACACCGCCACGGCGCTCGGGCGTCACAACGAGATCGCGCGAGTGATCGAGCGTGACGGCATCGACGCGGCGGCCGAGCTGGTCAGCTCGCCCTTCGTGCTGACCCTGCGCCAGGACCTGTCGCAGCTACGCCGCCAGGATTCCGACCTCTCCTCGCTCTACGGGCCCGAGCATCCCGAGCGGCAGCGCATCGCCGCCCAGATCGAGCTGATCGACCGCGACATGCGCCGCGAGATCGGCGCCATCGTCGCCGGGCTGAACAACGACCTCGCCGTCGCCCGCGCCCGCGAGAGCGCGCTGCGCGACAGCCTCGCCGCGCTCGAGGACCGGCAGGCCTCGGTCTCGCAGGCCTCGATCGAGCTGCGCCAGCTCGAACGCGAGGCGGATTCGGCGCGCCGCACCTACGAGGACGCGCTGGCCCGCTTCAACGAGACCCGAACCGTGGAGCAGTTCCAGAGCCCGGATGCCCGGCTGGTCGAGCGGGCGGTGGTGCCCGGCGGCCCCTCGGCGCCACGGCCGAAGCTGATGACCGTCTTCGGCGGGGTGGTGGGCTTCTCGATCGGGCTGGTGCTCGCCTTCCTCGCGGTGTTCATGCGGCGCGGCTTCGGCCTGCCGCGCGAGGTCGAGCGGGCGACCGGCGTGCGGGTGCTGGCGGCGCTGCCGCGCGGCCGCTGGCGCGGCTGCGACCGGATGCTCGAAGCGCTGGCGCGTTCGCCGCATCAGGTCTTCGCCGACCGCATCCGCCAGCTGCGCGCGGTGCTCAACGGGCCACGCGGCGAACGGCCGCCGCGCAGCGTGCTCTTCACCTCGCCGCTGGCCGGTGACGGCAAGACCTGCACCGCGCTCGCCTTCGCCTTTCTCGAGGCCAAGGCCGGGCGGCGGGTGCTTCTGCTCGATCTCGACATGCGCCGCTCGCCGCTGCGGCGGGCGCTGGAGCTGGCGGGCGGCGACGATCTGCCGGCCTATCTGCAGGGGCGCTGCAGCCTCGACGCGGCGATCCGGTCGCTGCCCGATCAGGGCTTCGACCTGCTGACCACGCTGACCCCGGCGCCGCTGCCGGGCGGCGAGCTGACGCCCGGCGCGGTGCGGGCGCTGCTCGAGGAGCTGGGCCGCCGCTACGACCGGGTGGTGATCGACGCGCCGCCGCTGCTCTCGGGCTCGGAGTCGCTGATCTGCTGCGGCGAGGCCGAGGCGGTGCTGCTGGCGCTGCGCCACCGGGCGACCACGGCGGGCCAGCTGCGCGACGCGCTGCAACGGCTGCGCGACATGCAGATCGAGCCGGCCGGGCTGGTGATGACGATGACCGATCTGCGCGAGGAGGGGGTTCGGCATGCGGCGGAATATTCCTATGTCCATGGCGCTTGAGCGTGCCGCCCTCGCGCTGGCGGTGCTGCTGGCCGGAAGCCTCGCGAGCGCCGAGCCCTACCGGCTCACCGCCGGTGACCGGGTGCAGCTGGCGCTGTCGCCGAGCGACGCGCCGGTGGTGATGCAGGTCGGCGCCGATGGCAGCGTCCGGATCCGCAGCGTCGGCGGCGTGCCGGTGGCGGGGCTGACGCTGGACGACGCCGAGGCGGCGATCGAGACCGCGGTCGCCGAGGCCGGGATCTTCGTCGCGCCGGACGTGGACATCGCGATCGACAGCTACGCGCCGGTGATGGTCACCGGCGACGTCGCCACGCCCGGGCGGCTCGACTACCTGCCGCAGCTGACCGTCGAGGTCGCGGTCGGGCTCTCGGGCGGCATTTCGGAGACCCGCGGCACCAACCGGCTGGAGCTGATGCGCGCCCGCGCCGAGATCGAGGGCGGGCTGCTCGGGCTGCGCCGCGAGATGGCCTCGACCGCCGCGCGGATCGCCCGGCTCGAGGCCGAACTGGACGACGCCGCGCAGCGGGTGGTCGCGGGTCCGGAGCTACGCCGGACGGTCCCGGCGCTCGACACCGCCGGGCTCGAGGCGGCGCTGGCCGACCAGCAGGCGATCCTCGAGAACGCCCGCGCCCGCAGCGCCGAGCTGGTTGCGGGCTGGGACGAGGAGATCGCGGCGCTGACCCGCCAGAAGACGTTGCTGGAGGAGCGGATGGCGCTGCAGGACCGGATCGCCGAGGCGCAGCGCGCCGAGCTGGAGGCCGCCCGGTCGCTGGCCGAACGCGGGCTGGCCACGACCAACGCGCTCAACACCGCCGAGCGGACCGTCAGCGACGCGCAGTCCCGCACCTTCGAGCTGCAGGCGGCGCTGGCCGGGATCGAGCGCGGCATCTCCGAGGCGCGGCGCGGCCGCGACGGCTTCCTGCGCAACCGGCGCGAGGAGTTGCTGGTCGAGCTGCGCGCCGCGCGCGACCAGCTTGCCGCGCTGCGGATCCGCTATGGCACCGCCGAGACCCAGTCCGCGCTGCTGTCGGACGGCAATCTCTCGGCGCTGATCGACGACGGCCTGTTCGAGGTCGACTACGCGGTGATCGACGGGCGCAGCGGCGAGATCCGCGCGGATGCCGATGCCGCGACCCCGCTGCGCCCGGGCGATGCCGTCCGGGTCGAGGTAACCCGCCTGGCGAGCGAAGGCTGACCCCATGCATGACATCTATCCCCGTTCCGAAACCGCCGCGCCGATGCGCCCTGCGCCACGTCACCGGCCCCGGCCGGAGCCCCGCGTCGCCATCATCCACTACTGGCTGGTCGGGATGCGCGGCGGCGAGAGGGTGCTCGAGTCGCTGTGCCGGATGTTTCCGCAGGCCGATATCGTCACCCATGTCGCGGTGCCCGAACGTCTCTCCGAGACGCTGCGCCGGCACCGCATCGTCACCACGCGCATCGCCAGGCTGCCCTTCGCGGCGCGGGCCTACCAGAAATACCTGCCGCTGATGCCGCGCGCGCTCGAGGAGGTGGACCTGACGGGCTACGACATCGTCATTTCGAGCGAAGCAGGCCCGGCCAAGGGGGTGATCGCGCCGCCCGACGCGCCGCATCTGTGCTATTGCCATTCGCCGATGCGGTACCTGTGGGACCAGTACCACGTCTATCGCGACGGCGCCGGTCTGGTGACCCGCACGATGATGCCGATGCTGGCGCACCGGCTGCGGCAATGGGACGTGAGCAGCGCCGCGCGGGTCGACGGCTTCGCCGCCAATTCGCACCACGTGGCCGACCGGATCTCGAAATACTGGCGCCGCAAGGCGCGGGTCGTGCACCCGCCTGTCGCGGTCGAGGATTTTGCCCCGGTCGCGCCGGAGGAGGTCGGCGATTTCTACCTCTGGGCCGGCGAGCTCGCCCCCTACAAGCGGCCCGACCTCGCGGTCGAGGCGATGCGCCGGCTCGACCGGCCCTTCGTGGTGATCGGCGGACCCGACGCCACGATGCAGAAACTGCGCCGCCAGGCGGGACCGAAGACCCGGTTTCTCGGCAAGGTGCCGTTCGAGACGCTGAAATCGCACATGGCCCGCTGCAAGGCGCTGATCTTCCCCGGCGAGGAGGATTTCGGGATCATCCCGGTCGAGGCGATGGCCTCGGGGCGGCCGGTGATCGCCTATGGCCGGGGCGGGGCCTGCGATACGGTGATCGACGGCGAGACAGGGCTGCTGTTCCGCGACCAGTCGGTCGAGGGGCTGATGGCGGCGGTCGAGGCCTTCGAGGCGGCCGGGCTCGGCCAAGCCGACCCAGCGACGCTGGTCCGCCATGCCGCCGGGTTCAACGAGGCCCGGTTCCAGGAGGGCATTCGCGCCTCGCTGGCCGAACTCGGCGCGATCTGACCATCAGCCGGCATCGCCGGCTCCCTGACTTGCAAGCTAAGGTTGCGGCGTCTCTTCGGAGGCGCCGTTTCTGCATCACCGATCGCGATCCGCCGCAAAGCGCGGCGGGTTGCCGATTGCCGTGGCAGATCACGGCAGAAGGCGATCGCGGACGCGGGAAAACCGCACCGCGCGGTTTTCAACCTGAGGTGGATACACGTATGGGTTGCCGAGTAGACCAGTGACTCTCGTTCTCAAGGTATCCCTATGTCCGAGCTTGCAGTGCAGACCGGACCGGCGCAGGCCGGTCCGGCCCCCCTGATCGCGCCCTCGCCGGCGAAGGCCTGCCCGGCGCTCGCCTACCGGCCCGAGATCGACGGGCTGCGCGCCCTCGCCGTGCTGCCGGTGCTGTTCACCCATGCCGGGTTTGCGGGCCTCGGCGGCGGGCATCTCGGCGTCGACGTGTTCTTCGTCATCAGCGGCTACCTGATCACCGCGATCCTGCTGCGCGAGCTCGACCGCGAGGGGCGGGTCTCGATCATCGACTTCTACGAGCGCCGCGCCCGGCGGATCCTGCCGGTGCTGTTCGTGGTCGTCGCGGCCAGCTTCGTCGCCGCCTGGATCGTCATGCTCCCCAAGGAGTTCCGCGATTTCGGCCAGAGCATGGTCGCCACCGGATCGTTCCTGTCGAACGTCTTCTTTGCGTCCGAGAACGGCTATTTCCTGCGTGCCAGCGACTTCAAGCCGCTGCTGCATACCTGGTCGCTCAGCGTCGAGGAACAGTTCTACCTGGTGTTCCCGCTGCTGCTGGCGGGGCTGGCCTGGCTGGCGCCGGGGCGGGTCGCGATGGTCCTCGCGGCGCTCGCGCTCGCGAGCTTCGGCTGGGCGCTGCACGGCACCGGCGTCGCGCCGGACAGCAACTTCTTCATGCCGCTGGGCCGGGGCTGGGAGCTCCTCGCCGGGGCGATGCTGGCCTGTTGGGGCGGGGCGGCGGAGTGGCGGTCGCGGCGCCCGGCATGGCTGCTCGACGCGCTGTCGATGGCCGGACTGGTGGCGATCCTCGCGGCCTATCTCCTGTGGGACGACACCACCCCGAACCCAGGCCTGCCGACGCTGCTGCCGGTGCTCGGTGCCTGCGCGATCATCGCCTTCGCGGCGCCCGGCACGCTGGCCTACCGCCTGCTGACGCTGCGCGCGATGGTCGGGGTCGGGCTGGTCAGCTACAGCGCCTATCTGTGGCACCAGCCGCTCTTCGTCTTCACCCGGTTGCTGGTCGGCGACCTACCCGGCTGGGGCTGGGGCGCGATGATCGCCGCGACGCTGCTGATCGCATGGGCGAGCTGGGCGGTGATCGAGGCGCCGTTCCGCGACCGGGCCCGGATCGGTCGTGGCGCGGTGTTCGGTTTCGGCGGCGCCGGCCTCGCGGCGATGATCGCCGCCGGGATGGCGGTGCATCTGCAAGGCGGCCTGCCGGGCCGGCTCGACGAGACGCGGTTGCTGCTGGCGAGCGCCCAGACCGATGTCAGCCCCTATCGCGACAGCTGCGGCAACAGCCTGCCCGAGAGCTTCGACGGCTACTGCGTCTTTGGCGAGACGGCCGGGCCGACCGTCGCCTTCATCGGCGACAGCCATGGCAAGGAGCTGTTCTGGCGCGCCAGCGAGCGGGCCGAGGAGGAGGGCTTCGCGGTGCAGGCCTTCTTGTGGAACGCCTGCCTGCCGGTCGCGCTGCCCGAGGATGCGCGCGGCTGCGCCGAGTTCGTGGTGCAGGCGCGCGAGCACATCATCGCCTCGCCCGAGATCGAGATCGTGGTCATCTCCGCCAACTGGTCCCGCTACTTGGGCTGCGGCGACCTCTGCTACGGCGAGGATTACGGGCCGATGCCGGCGGCGCGGGTCGCGGCGATCGGGGCCGCCCTGCGGCGCGAGATCGCGGCCTATGCAGAGGCGGGCAAGTCTGTGCTGCTGGTGTCGCAGATCCCGACGATGCCGTGGGACATTCCGCGCCATCTCAACGCGCGGGCGCTGCGCGATGGCGGGATCGCCGAGATCGGCGTCGCGATCGACAGCCATCTCGAGCGGGCGGCGGTGGCGATCGACACGGTCGAGCCGCTCGAGGCGCTGCCCGGGGTCGAGGTGCTGCGCCCGCGCCGGGCGCTCTGCGCCGATGGCCGCTGCCCGGCGCTGCGCGGCGACCGGCCGCTCTATTTCGACGACAACCATCTCAACGGCCATGGTGCCGAGGCGCTGCTGAGCATGCTGATGCCGCGCCTCGACGCGATGATCGAAGGGTAGGGGCCGATGCGGATGGCTTGCTCATCGACCGATCTGCCACGTCCGAAAACCGGCAACGCGGCGCGGCGCGGACGAGCCATACAGCCAATTGACAGGGCGGAAATGGCCCGGCCATAGTCGCCTTGTTTCCGCCACATTTTTTCGTGTCGCGGGACGTTTTTAACGAGTGTTCTGCCCCCTCCTTCGTCCGGTCCGTTGTTTGGAGATCCCCCGGAGAGAAGGCCGCGCCGAGCGAGGCGCAACCCGGGGCAGGTGGGGTGTGAGTTTGCGAGGGAGACGACCGGTATCATAGCGCCATCCGACGGCCCGCCCCCGTGGCGGACCCGGTCGCGAGGGCACGCGACAATCCTGAAACCCGGCGACCGATCCTTTCGGCCGCCCCGGCCATGCGCGGCGGGTCGCCCTCGGCCCGCGGCCCGGCCCTGTCATTTTACCAGTTCTGGAGCCGCCAATGGGACGTTCACTAGTTTTCACCATCCCCGGTGATGTCGGCACGATCATCCGGGTCGAGGAGATCATCGATCCGCTCACCGGGATCGTATCGCTGCGCTTCGACGTCACGCTCGACGAGAGCGGCGCGCAGGCCGATCTGCGCGGGCTGTTCTTCGACGTCGCCGACAGCGCCCTGCTCGGCGGTCTCTCGGTCAGCGGTGCCGACGTCACCACCAGCCGCTTCGCCCGCGACGCCGTCACCGATCTCGGCAACGGCGCCAACATGAACGGCGCCCTGACCAAGAAGGGCAACGGCTTCGACGCCGGCATCGCCTTCGGCACGCCGGGCATCGGCAAGGATGACATCGACCAGACCGGCTTCACCCTGTCCTCCTCGGCCGGGGACCTGTCGCTCGAACTGATCGCCCAGATGCGGTTCGGCGTCCGGCTCACTTCGGTCGGGCCGGAGGGCTGCCGCGAGGATTCGCTCAAACTCGCAGGCATGGCCGGCGGGATCGCGGATGCGCAGGACGATGCGGGCGTGCTCTGCGCCACCGAGAGCGTGACGCTCGACGTGCTGGCCAACGACATCGGCCCGGCTGGCGTGGTGCGGGTCGCGGGTGTCGCGCTGGCCACGGGCGACAGCGTCACGCTCGACAGCGGCGCGGTGGTGACCCTCACCCAGGACGGCACGCTGCGCTATGACAGCGCCACCGGCACCTATGATGTCGACGGCGCCAGCGTCGCGGCGGGCGACCTGCTGATCGGCAGCACCGCGGTCGACAGCTTCGTCTACGAGATCTCGAACGGCGCCGGCGGCTTTGACACCGCGCGGGTCGACGTCACCCTGCACGGCGCGCTCAACACGCTCGACACCATCGAGGCGAGCCTGCCGCAGGGCGGGCTGTTCAAGGTGACGCTCGATACCGCCGGGTCGGCCTTCTACGACTTGACGATCACCGGCACCGGCGACGCGCGCCTCGACGGGCTGACCATCGACGCGGCCTATTGCGCGGCGGCCCACGAGCCGTTCGACATCGGCCAGACCATCGCCTTCGAGATGTATCTCGCCGATGCCGACAGCATCCCGGCCGGAACGGTGCAGCGGCCCGAGCATCTCGACGAGGTGAACTGGATCCTCAACCAGGACTTCACCGCGATGTCCAACGGCAGCGGCGGCACCTTTACCCAGGCCGAGATCCAGGGCGCGATCTGGGGGCTGCTCGACGATTTCGTCTTCGTCAACGAGGCCTATTCCGCCTTCGGCAAGACCGCCAATGCCCGCAAGATCTACGACATGGCGCTGGCCCAGGGCGACGGCTTCGAGGCGGGAGCGGACGATCTGGTCGGACTGATCCTGCAGCCGACGGCCGCGGCCGAGAGCGACGGCAACCACCAGCCCTTCGTCGTCGGTCTGGCATTCGAAATGCTCGAGCAGGACTGCCTGATCCTGTGACGGCAGCGGCCGGCGGCGCCCGCGCCGCAGGCCACGGGCGGGGGCATCGGGGACCCCGCCCGCGCGCGCGGATGCGCCCCGCATCCGCCGGACCAAGGCGGCCCCCGACCGCTGCATGCAAGGAGCGATCACATGCGCAAACACCTCCTCACCACCCTGTCGACGCTGGGGGCCGCGGCGGCCCTGCCGGGCCAGGCTATCGCCTCGGTCTGCGCCACCAACCCGACCCTGCCGAGCTGCGATATCACCCGGGTGCCCGAGATCGACGCGCTGCAGGGCGGCGCCGCGCTCGCGGCGCTGGCGGCGATCGTGCTGATCGTCTGGGAACGGCACCGCCGCGCCGCCTGAGCGCAACCGGCCGCGCCCCGCCCCGAGCGGGCCGGGCGCGGCCCCCTCCCTCCCCGATGACGACAGGAGAGACCCATGCTCATCCGGGCGACCCGGCCGCTGCGCCACAGGCCGATCGGCCGCGTGCCGCTGCTGTGCGGCCTCGTACTGGCGGATCTCGTCCTCGCAAGCCTGCTCTACAAGCACGGCTTCGCCTTCACCTGCCGCGACAGCGCGCCCGCGGCGCTGTGCGAGGGGCTGTCGCGGATCGTGCCGCGCGCCAGCGGCATGGCGCTGGTGATCGGCCTGCTCGCGCTGGCGCTGCGGCTCCCGGCGAGATCCGGGCAGGGCTGGCGACGCCCGCTGGCGCTGCATGCGGCCGGTGTGCTGGTGGCGCTGCTGCCCTGGGGATTCCTGTCCGAGGGCGCCGGCCCCGTCACCTTCGGGGCGGCGCTGCTGTCTTGGGTCGGCGGGGCCGGGCTCGCGGCGACGGGGCTGCTGGGCCTCATCGCCCCGGCGGGTGTTTGGCGCCGGGCGCTGCACGGCCGGTGGGCGGCGATCCTGCCCGCCTTGGCCTTGGGCGCTCTGCTGCCGGAGCTGTCGGACCTGCTGCAGCCGCTTTGGCGGCTCGAACTGCTGTCGGGCCTGACTTTCGACGCGGTGACGGCGCTGCTCGGCGGGCTCGGCTACGACGTGCTGCTGTTCCCGCATGAGCGCATCATCGGCATCGACGGTTTCGTCGTCGAGGTCGGCAAGCGCTGCTCGGGCATCGAGGGTTTCGCGCTGATCTCGGTCTTTCTCGCGATCTACATGGTGATCTTTCGCCGCGAGCTGCGCTTTCCGCGCGTTTTCTGGCTGTTCCCGCTCGGCCTCGGGGTCAGCTTCGGCTTCAACATCCTGCGGATCGCGCTGCTGATGGTGCTCGGCGCAGAAGCGTCGCCCGATCTCGCCGTGGGGGCGTTCCATTCGAATGCCGGCTGGCTGAGTTTCGTGCTGCTGGCCTGCGCGATGATGCTGGCCGCGCATGCGCTGCCCGGGCTGCGTCGCCAGACGATCCCGCTGGCCGCGCCGCGCCGGGGCGCGCCGCTGCCGTTCCGGCAGGACCCGGAGGTGGCGCAGCTGCTGCCCTTCGCCGCCTTCATGGCCAGCGGGTTGCTGGTTTCGGCCTTCTTCGCCGAGCCGGCGGTGGCCTATCCGCTCCGGGCACTGGCGATGGCCGTGGCGCTGGCCTTCGTCTGGCCCGGGTTGCGCGGGCATGGGATCGGGCTGGACCCGGTCGCGCTCGCCGCCGGGCTTGCGGTTGGGGCGGCCTGGATCGTCACCGCCGCGCCGCCGCCCGAAGCCGCGGCCCCACCGGTGGCCGATACGGCTTGGCTCGTCTTCCGGCTGGTCGGCACGGCGGTGCTCGTGCCGGTGGTCGAGGAGCTGTTCTTTCGCGGCTACCTTCTGGGCCGGATCGCGCCGCCGGGCGCGGTCCCGGCGCGGCTGTGGCTGGCCCTCGCGGTCAGCACCGCGTGTTTCGCGGCGCTGCACGACCGCTGGATCGCCGCCGCGCTTGCCGGGCTGGTCTTCGCGGCGCTGGCCCGGCGGCGCGGCGCGCTGGGGGATGCGATCCTCGCCCATATGGCGGCGAACGCATTGATCGCGCTCGCGGCTTTGCTGCTGCGGCGGCCCGAACTGCTCTGAAGGCGATTCAAACCCCCGGCGGGCACCCGCCGAGGGGCCATGATCCATCTCATTCTTGCCACAATCCGCCCGGACAACCGCCACTGTTCATGAATTGGCGGAGCAGGCATGACCTTTCAGAGCGGATCTCACTTCACCCTCGGCGTGGCCACACGGTACGGGCAGGGCGGCCGGTACGACGACGCGCCGGGCTCGGATCTCGCCATGATCGAGGCCGATTTCATCCGCGACGGGCTCAACTGGCACCGGGTCGAGGCGACGCCCGGCTTCTATGATTTCAGCGATCCGCGCAGCCGCTATCTCGACGAGGTGCTGGCCTCCGGCGGCGACCCGATCCTGACGCTGCTGCCGCAGGGCAACCCGAACTACCAGGGCGGCAAATGGGCCTCCGACGCAGCGGCGATCGACGGTTTCGCGGATTTCGTGGTCGCTGTGCTGGACCGGTTCCCGGGGCTGGGCCGGATCGAGATCGGCAACGAGTTCAACAGCCTGTCGACGCAGTTCGTCTCGGGCGAGGCCGCGTCCGGCAGCCTCGCCGACAAGGCGGCGCTGCTGACGCGGCTCCTGCAGGCGGTGTCCGACAAGGTCGGGGAGAGCCATCCCGAGGTTCAGATCATCGGCGCCGGGCTGCATTCCATGCCGACCGGCTTCGTGCAGCACCTCGCCGATGCCGGTGCCTTCGCGCATATGGACGCGCTGAGCTTTCACCCCTACGGGCTGAGCGCCGAGGCCGCGAGCGAGGCGCTCGACGCGCTCGACGCCGTGCTCGACCGGTTGCCGGCTGACCAGCGCCCGGCGCTGCTGGTGACCGAGTTCGGCCAGTCGGCCCTCGTCGGCGGCGCGGCGGCCAAGGCGGCGCATCTGGTGAAGATGACCGCCGCGCTGGCCAGCCACGGCGTCGACTCGGCGGCCTGGTATTCGCTCTATGACGAGGATCGCTCGGCCCATCCCGAGATGGGGCTGTTCGACCGGGTGCAGGCCCCCAATGACACCGCTGCGACCTTTGCACATCTGCAGACGATGCTCGAAACCGGGTCGGCCCGGCGCGTCGAGGCCGACGGCACGCTGCGCGTCTACGAGCTCGACCCCGGCAAGTTCGTGATCTGGGGTGCGCCGCAGGCGCTCCGCCTCTCGGGCGAAGATATCGTGGTCCACGACCTCTTCGGCAGGAAGATCGCGACCCCCGACCGGATCGGGGTGGAGCCGATCTTCGTCGAGGCGAGCGGCCTCGCGGTCCAAGGCGGCGGCGCGATCGCCGACAGCCATCTCGAATTCGATTTGCAGCAATCCGGCGATGGCGGCTGGTCACAGCATATCGAGAAGGTCACGGCCCGCGGCAGCAGCATCGAGCAGGTCGAGATCATGGGCGGGCAGGAGCGCGCCGACGAAAGCTGGAACCCCTATCTCGGCTCGCGCTGGACCCGGCCGCTGCGGATCGACGCGGCCGAGCTGCGCGGCGCCGATTTCAGCCGCAACAGCCGCGACGACCGCAACCCCGTCGACCGGTACGTCGCCGAGGCCGACGGCCCGGTCGACATCGCGGCGAGCTATGCGGTGGGCGCCAAGAGCGCCGACGGCATCGCGGTTTCGGTCCGGCTCAACGGGGTCGAGCTGCAGCGCGTGGTGATCGAGGGCGCGGGCGACGTTACCCTGCGGGGGCTGATGCTGCGCGAGGGCGACCGGCTCGACTTCGTGGTCGAGGACAACGGCAACGCCGATGGCGACGTGGCCCGCCGTCACATCCGGCTCTTCGAGGCCGAGGCGGATCGCAGCGAGGCCGAGCTGCGGGCGCTGCACCGCAACAGCGACATCATCGACGGCAACGAGATGGCTACGCCATCTGCGTCGCCGTCACCGTCGCCGACACCGGTCACCGGCTTTGGCGAGACCCCGGTCGGTGCCGAGTTGCGCGGCACGGACGCCGACGATCGACTCTCCGGCAGTCAGGCCGCCGACATCATCCGCGCCTTGGCCGGGGATGACGTGATCTCGGCCGGGCGGGGGGACGATTTCGTCTTCGGCGGGGCCGGGCACGACGTTCTCAAGGGGCGCGGCGGCGACGATCGGCTCGATGGCGGAGATGGCGACGACCGCCTCTATGGCGATATCGGCGCGGATGTGCTGCTCCTGGGCCTCGGCGACGACTGGCTGCGCGGCGACATGGGCCGCAGCGGTCCGCGCCACGCCGACATCTTCGTCCTCGACGTGATCGAGAACGGGCGTGATGTGATCCACGACTTTTCGGCCGAGGATCGGATCGACCTGCGCGGCGCCAGCTACGAGGTCGGCTTCCTCGGCTCGAGCGGGCGCAGCACCCTGATCGACATCGAGGGCGGTGGGCAGATCGTTCTGCAGGCCTTTTCCCGGTCGGAATACGACGCGCTCGACGGCGACATCTTCCTCTGAGCGGGGTCAGCCCGCCTGCGGGGGCACGACTTGGTTCAGCACACGCTCGGGCGCGGATCGGCCGCGCAGGATGTCGGTGATCGCGGCCCAGTTGCCGCGCATCCGTCCGCGCCGGTCGATCCAGTCCTCGGGTCGGGCGGCGCGCAGATGGTTGGCGACGGTGTTGCGCAGCCCGAGACGGAGCGCGAAGCCCAAGGGCACCGACCCCTTGCGGAACAGGTAGTAGGGGTTGGCGATCTGGCTGTAGCCTAGCAACCTCCCGTTGCGCTCGCGCCCGGCCTTGACGCCGCAATGCACGCCGACCAGCGCGTCGCTGCGGACCTTCTCGCCTGGGACGCGGCTGGCGAAATCGACATCTTCGAGCCAGCTGTAAAGCGGCAGCCTTTCGTCGAAGCGCAGCCCCCCGATCGCGCTGGTCCGGAAGGCCATGTTGCAGCCATAGAGCCCGACCAGCCCCGAGGCGAGGATCTTCGGATCGGCGCCCGGATCGGTCTGGTCCGCATCCCAGTCCGCGACCATGCGCGCTGCCGCCTCCGCCTCGATGCCACCGCTGCAGACGCCGTCGGCCAGCACCTGCCCGGTGAGGCCGGAGACCTTTGGAAACAGGGCGAAGGCCCGGGCGATGCGTTCGAGCGCGTAGCGGCTCGGCACGAAGTCGTCATCGAAGAACACGATGATGTCGTTCTCGTCCACGGCGGCGTCGAGGCCGCGATTGCGCTGAACGCAGAGCCCCTTGGGAGAGGTGATGACGCGCACCGGCACCGGAAAGCCGGCCCAATCGATATCGGCGGGCAGGTCCGCCGGGCCGGTCACGGCAAAGACGATCTCCCGGGGCGGCGAGGTCTGCGCCAGCAGATGCGGCAGCAGGCTGCGGACGATCTCGGGGCGCCCGAGGGAACAGATGACGACGGCGATTCGTGGCTGGTCTGTAAGCACTGTCTGAACCTGACTTTGACACTCGTAATACGGGAGTTAATGTCGATCCCTGCAGCCTTCAGCACAAGCGAAAATCGTCGCTGATCCACGCGGAGCCCTTAAAATGCGCAGCGCCGCGTGACGCCTGATCAGCCCTTGCGGAAAAGTCCCAATCGGCAGGCATCTCCATTATCGACCCTTGGATAGCTGGCCCCTCCCGGCCCGATGCGGTAGGATTGACCGAAGCCTTTGAATAGATTGGACTTGATCATGCGTTACCGCGCGCCTCGCTATCCGGCCAACAGCGAGCTCGGGGTCGAGCATGAGGGAACCCAGCACCGGGCCCGGCTTGTCGACATCAGCCCCACCGGCGCGCGGCTGCGTGGAATCGCGGCGCTGACGAACGACACCCATGTGACGCTGTGCCATCTTTATCGCCGTATCAAGGCGCGGGTCGTCTGGTCGAACGAGCATTATGTCGGGGTCGAGTTCCTGCAACCCTTGGGTGCAGAGGATCTCGCCGCGCTGCGCGGCGTGATGGCAAGCCAGATGCGCGGCGGTGCAGCTGGGCATCATGGCTTCCGCGAACTGCGCTGATTGAGGCGCGAGTCGGGGCGCGGCGGTGGTGCCGCCGCGGCATCTCCCGGAAAAATACCCAGGATCACGCCGCTTTGGCCATGTTTCGGTCTTAGTCGGCGGGCAGCGTCGGCCCAATTGATCTGGGGGCCTACGGCATGTTTTCGACGATTCTTCAGGGTCTTGTGCAGACCCACCCGCTCTTTGTCGCGATGGCGGCGGTGGTCTGCGGGGGGATGGCCCTGACCCTGGTGCTGTTGATGCGCCAGGTGAGCTTGAATCAGGGTCGGCGACGCCTCGTGCCGCTGCTCTGGATCGCGCTGGTCGCCGGGGGCGGGGTCTGGACCACCCATTTCATCGCGATGATCGGTTACCGCCCCGCCGCGGCGGTGGGCTATGATCCGACCATCACGGCGCTGTCGGCGCTGGTCGGGGTGATCGGGGTCGGCGTCCCGCTGGCGCTGGCCTCGCTGCAGCGCGCGCGTTGGGCCCGCGCAGGCCTGGGCGCGGTGGCCGGTGCCGGGGTGGGGGCGATGCACTTCACCGGCATGGCAGCGATGCACAACCCGATGCACCACGAGATTGGCAGCACGGTGCTGGCGCTGCTGTTCGGCATGGCCTTCTTCGCGCCCGCGATGGCGGTCAGCGGCATGGGCCTCGCCGCCCGCTGGTCGCGCGGCACCGGCCTCGTGCTCGGGGTCTGCACGCTGCATTTCACCGCGATATCGGGCATGGGGCTGCAGATCATCGGCGGCGCGGCGGGCGAGGGGATCGACCGGCAGCTGCTGTCGAGCTTCACCGCGCTGACCACGCTGGCGCTGTGCTACGCCGCGATCACCGCGATGGTGCATCGCCGTCGGCTCAGCAGTGCCCGCCAGGAGGTCGCCCGCAAGGAAGCCTCTTTCGTCGCGGCGCTGCAGAACATGTCGAACGCGCTGGTGATGGTCGACGAGAACCGTTCGATCACCGCGATCAACCACCGTTGCTACGAGCTGTTCGGCATTGCCGAAGGCTCGGTCGTCGCGGGCGATCGGATCGAGCGGCTGGTCGAGGTCATCGAGGCGGGCCGGGCTTGGGAGCAGGCCCGCTTCTCGGCGATCGTCGACACCCATCTGGAGCGGATGCGCGGCACCGAGATGCTGCGCAGCGAGGAGGAGTTCGCCAATGGCCGGGTGCTGTGCATCTCCAGCCGCGGCGTGCCCACCGGCGAGGTGGTGCTGACCTTCGACGATTTCACCGAGCACCGCGCCGCCCAGGCCAAGATTGCGCATATGGCCTTCCACGACGCGCTGACCGGCCTGCCCAACCGCCGCAGCTTCCGCGACCACATGGCCGCGATCATGGAGGACACCACGCCGCGCGCGCTGCTGATGCTCGATCTCGATCACTTCAAGGTGGTCAACGACACGCTGGGCCATCCGGTCGGCGACGGTCTTCTGGTGCAGGTGGCGCGGCGGCTGCTCGACGCCGCCGGCAAGGGCGCCACGGTGTTCCGCCTCGGCGGTGACGAGATGGTGGTGGTGCTCGACGGCGCTGGCGAGGTCGAGGCGACCGAGATCGGCCGCGCCATCATCGAGAGCCTGAGCCGGCCCTTCGACGTCGACGGCCACAAGATCAGCATCGGCTGCAGCATCGGTGCCAGCCTGATCGACGGCGCCACCAACACCTCCGAGGCGCTGCAGCGCGCCGATCTCGGCCTCTACCGGGCCAAGAGCCTCGGCCGCAACCGGATCCAGTTCTACGAGGACGGGATGATGGAGAAGGCGCTGGCCCGGCGGCAGATGGAGAGCGACCTCACCCAGGCGCTGAAATGCGGCGAGTTCCGGCTCGACTACCAGCCGATCTGCCGGCTCTCCGACCGCGCGATCCTCGGCTTCGAGGCGCTGATCCGCTGGGACCACCCGCTGCGCGGGCTGGTCTCCCCGGCCGAGTTCATCCCGCTGAGCGAGGAGAACGGCATGATCGTTCAGATCGGCGAATGGGTGATCGAGGAGGCCTGCCGCCAACTCGCCGAATGGCCCGAGGAGGTGCATGTCGCGGTCAACGTGTCGCCGATGCAGATGCGGCTGCCCTCGATCGTCGAGGTGGTGCGCCGGGCGCTGGCCGCGCATGATCTCGCGCCGCAGCGCCTGACGCTCGAGCTGACCGAGACCGCACTGGTGCGCGACGGCGCGCATCTCGCGCGCAACCTGATCGCGCTGCGGGCGATGGGGGTGAAGATCGCGATGGACGATTTCGGCACCGGCTACTCCTCCTTTACCCATCTGCGCGATTTCGAGCTCGACCAGATCAAGATCGACCGCAGCTTCGTCAACGTGGCGCAAGAGGATCACAAGGCCTGGGCGGTGGCGCAGGCGGTGACCAACATGGCGCGCGAGCTGTCGGTCGGCGCGGTCGGCGAAGGGGTCGAAAGCTCCGAGCAGATCACCCGGCTGATGGAGCTGGGCTGCGACGTGGCGCAGGGCTTCTTCCTGGGCCGCCCGATGGACGGCACCCGCGCCACGGCGCTGCTCGCCGATGCCGCCGCCGCCGACCACATCGCGGCGGAGTGATCCCGGTCCCCGCCGCTGCCGGGCGGCGGGTCACCCTTTCGGCGCGACGCCCCCGATCGCGGTCGTCAGCTGCCGCGCCGCATCGCGCACCGCCTCGGTGAGCCGCGGCAGGTCGGTATCGGCGAGCCGCGCCACGGGGCCGGACACCGACACTCCCGCCACCGCCTCGCCCTGGGCGTCGTGCACCGCGGCGGCGAGACAGCGCATGCCCTCGTTGCGTTCCTGATCGTCGACGGCATAGCCGCGCGCGGCGCATCGTTCGAGATCCTCGAGCAGCGCGGCGCGCTCGGTGAGGCTACGCGGGGTGAACCGCTCGAGCGGGTAGGCGTCGAGGATGCGGTCGCGCCGCGCGGCATCGAAGGCGGCGAGCAAGGCCTTGCCGATCCCGGAGGCGTGCATCGCCGAGACGGTCCCCGGCGGGAAGAAGGCGCGGATATGGGCGTGGGTCTCGACCTGGTTGAGAAACAGCACACGGCCGTCGCGCTCGACCCCGAGATTGGCGGTCTCGCCGGTGGTCTCCATCAGGCGGCGCAGGATCGGTCTGGCGCGGTCGACGAGGTTGGTGCGGCGCAGGAAGGTCGAGCCGAGGCGAAACGCGCCGGGGCCGACATGCCAGATCTGCCCATCCTCCTCGAACTCCACGAGCTGGCGGGCCTCCAGCGTCAGCAGGACCCGGTAGAGCGTCGCGGGGGATTCATCGAGATCGGCGGCGAGTTGGGACAGCGACGTGCCCCCGGCTCCGACCCGCTCCAGCACGTCAATGGCCCGATCGAGGGATTTGACCGGCGCGGGCTTGGTGTCCTTGATGCTCCCGCGCGGTCGTCCCCGGCGGCGCGGCGTCAAGGGTTCGGTCTCCATTCTTGCGGCCTCCCTGCGGTCATGGCCCTGACCTTAATGCGGTATGGGCGCCCATATCAAAGCGCCAGAGCGAACAGTTTGCCATGATGCGACGTCCTGCAGGGGTGGTCGTGGGCAAGGTGGAAAACAAACGTTAGAAAACAGGCGCTTCAGCGGTCATCTTCGGATCAGGTTCTGAGGCGGGCAGGAAGGGCCATCGTAGTTGAGCGACTGCGTCAGGTTCGAGCCTCTATGAGCTGTAATCCTTCACGCTTCATCCGCATCGCGCATCGCGAGGGCCCAGTCGCGAAACACGTCTCGTGCCGGACCCATGGCCGGGTCGGCGGCCTCGCCGACGTGGAGGTAATAGCCGTAGCCGTCGCGGGCGGTCTGCTCCGACAGCTGGACCAGGCGATCGTGCTTCAGGTCGTCGCGGATCATGGCGGCGGGGCAGAGCGCGATGCCCTGCCCGGACAGGGCCGCAACGCGCAGGAGGTTGAAATCCTCGAACACCGGGCCGTCGAGCGGCGTCCCCGTTTCCAGCCCGGCACGGGCGAGCCAGCCCGCCCAGCCGGAGGTGTCGGTGTCGTGCAGGAGACCGGCCTGCAGCATGGCCTCGGCCGAGCCGACGTCCCGCGACAACCCGGCCGCCACCGCCGGATTGCAGACCGGCACGCTGATCCCCGGCAGGAATGGCTCGGTGCGGGCGCCGGACAGGACCGGCGGGGCAGGCGCATAGGTGAAGGCGAGGTCGACCTCCCGGAAATCGATCCCCTGACCATGGATCGCGTAGATGATCCGCACCGGAATCTCGGGATGCGCGTTGCGGAACGATGAAAGCCGCGGGATCAGCCAGCAGAGCGCCACGGAGGGTATCGCCGCGATTACCAGGGCTCGGCGCTCGTCCCCGGTGCGGGCCCGGGCACAGGCAGCCTCGATGCCGCCGAGCGCCAGTCCGAGATCGCGCGCCAGCGCCTCGCCCCGCGGCAGCAGCGTCGGCCGCGCCCCGGAGCGGTCGAAGAGCGGTCGGCCGAGCCAGCTTTCGAGATGCCTGACCTGATGGCTGACGGCCGATTGCGTGACGAAGAGCGCCTTTGCGGCGGCGTTGAAGCTGCCGAGGCGGGCCACCGCCTCGAAAGCGCGCAGGGCGGTCAGCGGGGGAAGCGACACCGGAAGCTCCACATGAGAATAACTCATACGAGGATGAATTATCGTCTTTTGACAAGGGGCGCCATCCGCCGGACCCTCGGGCCAGTTTCAATACCGGCGGATGGAGGTGCGATCATGCAGCGCGAGCGGCTTCAGAACTATGTGGGCAATGGCGAAAAGGCGAAGCCGAGCTTTTCCGCCGCCGAGATGCAGCGTCGGCAGGACGCGATCCGGGCCTACATGGCCAAGGCGGGCGTGGATGCGGCGCTGTTCAACTCCTATCACAACATCAACTACTACGCCGATTTTCTCTACTGCCAGTTCGGCCGCCGCTACGGTCTCGTGATCGATCAGGACAGCGCCACGACGATCAGCGCGGGCATCGATGGCGGCCAGCCATGGCGGCGGACATTCGGCGGCAACGTCACCTATACCGATTGGCAGAAGGACAATTTCTTTCATGCGGTGCGGCAACTGATCGGCAAGGCAAAGCGGATCGGCATCGAGTACGACCAGGTCAGCATCGAGCTTCTCGGCCAGCTCGAATCCGAGTTCCCGGGCGTCGCCTTCGTCGACATCGCGGGGGCTGCGATGCGGCTGCGGATGATCAAGTCAGCCGAGGAGATCGCGCATATCACCGAAATGGCCCGCATCGCCGATATCGGTGGCGCGGCCTGCGTCGAGGCGACCGCCGTGGGCGTGCCCGAACATGAGGTGGCGCTGCATTCGACCGCCACGATGGTCCGCGAGATCGCAAGAAGCTGGCCCGAGGCGGAGTTGCTCGACACGTGGACCTGGTTCCAGTCGGGCATCAACACCGACGGGGCGCACAACCCGGTCACCAGCCGCAGGATCGAACGCGGCGACATCCTCTCGCTCAACTGCTTTCCGATGGTCGCGGGCTACTACGTCGCGCTCGAGCGCACGCTCTTCGCCGAGAAGGCCAGCGACGCGCATCTCCGCCTGTGGGAGATCAACTGCAAGGTCCATGATCGCGGCAAGGCGCTGCTGGTGCCGGGCAAGAAGTGCTCGGAGATCGCCCGCGAGCTCAACGAGATCTATGCCGAGGAAGATCTGCTGCAGTATCGCAGCTTCGGCTACGGCCATAGCTTCGGCGTGCTGTGCCATTACTACGGCCGCGAGGCGGGGTTGGAGCTGCGCGAGGATTGCGAGACGGTGCTGGAGCCGGGGATGGTCGTGTCGATGGAGCCGATGATCACCATTCCCGAAGGCATGCCCGGTGCCGGCGGCTACCGCGAGCACGACATCCTCGTGATCGAGGAGGGCGGCAACCGCAACATCACCGGCTTCCCCTACGGGCCGGAGCATCTGATCGTGAAGGGCAAGGCCAGGGCCGCCTGACCCAGGCCCGCCGTCATCACACCTGCAGGCGCTGCGCGGCGTTCGCCTGCCGCCAGGCCTCCGGCGTCATGCCCTCGTGCTGCCGAAACACCCGGATCAGGTGCGACACGTCGCAGAACCCGGCCTCGGCGGCGATACGGGTGACGCTGTGATCGGGGCGGGCGAGCAGAAAACGCGCATGGGCGAGGCGGACCTTGAGGAACGCCGCCGCCGGGCTCAGCCCGAGCGCCTCGCGCATGTGCCGCTCCAGCTTGCGACGGCTGACGCCGAGCCGCGCGGCGATGTCGCCCACGCCGGGGGCGGCGTCGAGGTTCTGCTGCATGTGCAGGAGCGCGCGCCGCACCAGCGGGTCGCGCGTCTTGAGGTCGAGCGGCAGGCCCGGCTGTGGATCGTCGGCGGCCATCGCCTCGTCGATGATCATGATGTGCAGGCTTTTGCGGGCCGCCGCCCGGCCGATGTGACGGTCGACGAGATGCGCGGCCAGATGCGCCGAGCTGGCGCCGCCCGAGCAGGTCAGCCGGTCGCGATCCTCGACGAAGACCCGGTCCGAAACCGGGACCAACCCGTCGAACTGCTCCAGGAAATCGTCATGGTGGAACCAGCTCACGCAGCAGCGGTAGCCCTGCATCAGCCCGGCGCGGTGCAGGATGAAGGCGCCGGTGCAGACGCCGATCAGCGGCACCTTGCTCGCGGCGGCTCGGCGCAGGAAGTCGATTTCCGCCGGGGGCAGCCCGCCCTCCTCGATCAGACCGCCGATCACCACGATGTAGTCGAAGCGGCCCGGATCGCCGAGCCTTTCCTCCGGCCCCACGGTGACACCGCAGCTCGACCGGACCGGGGCCGGGTCCTCGGCGATCACTCGCCAGCTGCACAGGATCGGCCGCGACCGGTCGCCCTCATCGGCGGCGAGGCGCAGCACGTCGACGAAATTGGCGAAGGCCGAGAGCGTGAAGCGCCGCGCGAGGAGAAAGCCGACGCGCAGCCTGGGGCGGGAAAGGGGGAGGGAGGCGTCGTTCATGTCGCAAACATAACGTCGAAATGCCGCATCCATCCAGTCCTGCCCGCGCGTTTCGTGCCAAGGAGGTGGATAGCCCCATTGCCCCGCCCCGTGCCAAGGACCGCGCCATGCCCCGCTATTCCGCCTTCGCCGTCGTGAAGAACGCGCTCACCGGTCACACCGGCTGGCGCGAACAATGGCCCGATGCGCAGCCCAAGAAGGAATACGACGTGATCATCGTCGGTGCGGGCGGCCACGGGCTCGGCGCGGCCTACTACCTCGCCAAGGAACACGGCATCACCAATGTCGCGGTGATCGACAAGGGCTGGCTCGGCGGCGGCAACACCGGGCGCAACACCACGATCATCCGCTCGAACTATCTCTATGACGAGAGCGCGAAGCTCTATGACCACGCGCTCGATCTCTGGGACGGGCTGAGCCAGGAGCTGAACTACAACGTCATGTTCTCGCGGCGCGGCGTGATGATGCTGGCCCATAACGTGCACGACGTGCAGTCCTTCCAGCGCCACGTGCATTCGAACCGGCTGAACGGCGTCGACAACCGCTGGCTCTCGGCCGAGGAGGCCAAGGCGTACTGCCCGCCGCTAAACATCTCGCCCGATGCGCGTTACCCGGTGATGGGCGCGGCGCTGCAGATGCGCGCGGGGACCGCGCGGCACGACGCGGTGGCCTGGGGCTATGCGCGGGCGGCGGCGGCGCGTGGCGTCGACATCATCCAGAACTGCCCCGTGATCGCCATCCGGCGCGGCCCGGACGGCGCCGTGACCGGCGTCGACACCGCCAAGGGCTTCATCGGCGCCAAGAAGGTCGCGGTCTCGGCGGCGGGGCACACATCGGTCGTGATGGAGAGCGCCGGGGTGCGGATGCCGCTGGAAAGCTTCCCGTTGCAGGCGCTGGTCTCCGAGCCGGTGAAGCCGGTCTTCCCCTGCGTGGTGATGTCGAACACGGTGCACGCCTATATCAGCCAGTCCGACAAGGGCGAGCTGGTGATCGGCTCCGGCACCGACCAGTACACCAGCTATTCACAGCGCGGCGGGCTGCCGCTGATCGAGCACACGGTGGCGGCGATCTGCGAGATCTTCCCGATATTCAACCGGATGCGGATGCTCCGGAAATGGGGCGGCATCGTCGACGTGACGCCGGACCGCTCGGCGATCATCGGCAAGACGCCGGTCAAGAACCTCTTCGTCAATTGCGGCTGGGGCACCGGTGGCTTCAAGGCGACGCCGGGGGCGGCCCACACGCTGGCCCATACCGTCGCCACCGGCGAGCCGCACCCGATCAACGCCCCCTTCACGCTGGACCGCTTCCGCACGGGGCGGCTGATCGACGAGGCGGCCGCCGCCGCCGTCGCGCACTGAGGTAGACCCATGCTGCTGATCCATTGCCCCTATTGCGACGAGACCCTGCCGGAGCTGGAATTCGCCTATGCGGGCGAGGCGCATATCGCCCGGCCCGAGGATCCCTCGATCATGTCCGACGAGGAATGGCGTGACTTCCTGTTCATCCGCTCCAACCCCAAGGGGCCGCATTTCGAGCGCTGGCGCCACGTGCATGGCTGCGCGCGCTTCTTCAACGCGGTGCGCGACACGGTGAGCGACCGGTTCCTTCTGACCTACAGGGCGGGCGAGCCGCGCCCCGATCTCGCATCGCTGGAGGCCGCGCAGTGAGCCAGTTCCGCATTCCCGGCAAGGGCCGGGTCGATCACGCCAAGACCGTGCGCTTCGCCTTCGACAATCGCGAATATACCGGCCTGCGCGGCGACACCGTCGCCTCGGCGCTGCTCGCCCATGGCATCCACCTGATGGGCCGCTCGTTCAAGTATCACCGGCCGCGCGGCCCGGTGACGGCGGATTCGGCCGAGCCCAACGCGCTGATCGGCACCTGGCGCGGGCCGGGGCGGTTCGAACCGAACACCCGCGCCACCGTGCAGGAGCTGCGCGAGGGGCTGATCTGCGAAAGCCAGAACCGGCTCGGCGCGCTGTCATTCGATTTCGGCGCGGTGAACGATGCGCTGTATCCGCTGTTTCCGGCGGGGTTCTACTACAAGACCTTCATGTGGCCGCGCAGCTTCTGGGACAAACTTTACGAGCCGGTGATCCGCCGCGCCGCGGGCCTTGGCCGCGCGCCCTCGGAGGTCGATCCCGACACCTACGCCTCGCGCTACCTGCATACCGACCTGCTGGTGGTGGGGGCGGGGCCCTCGGGCCTGGTGGCGGCGCTGGAGGCGGCGCGCGCCGGGGCGCGGGTGACGCTGGTCGACGAGAACCCGGAGATGGGCGGGGCGCTTCTCTCCGATCCCGGCATCGAGATCGACGGGCAGCCCGCCTGGGACTGGCTCGACGGGGTGCTGGCCGAACTCGCCTCGCTCGGCGTGCGGCTGATGACCCGGACCACGGCGATCGGCTACTACCACCAGAACATGATCGGGCTGTGCCAGAAGCTCACTGATCATCTCGACGAGATCCCCGACAACGCCCCGCGCGAGCGGATGTGGCGGGTGCGTGCGACGCGGGTGGTTCTGGCACAGGGCGCGCTGGAAAAGCCGCTGGTCTTCCACGGCAACGACCGGCCCGGCGTGATGCTGGCGGGCGCGGCGCAGACCTACCTGCACCGCTACGGCGTGAAGGTGGGCACGCGGGCGGTGATCGTCACCTCGCATGACAGCGCCTATCACGCGGCCTTTGATCTCGCCGCCGCCGGGACCCGGATCGTCGCCATCGTCGACACCCGCGCGGCCCCGCCCGAGACGCTGCGCGCCGAGGCGCGGGTGCGCGGGATCGAGCTGCTCGCCGGGCACACCGTCACCGGCACCCGCGGGCGGCTGCGGGTGGCCTCGGTCACGGTGAACCCGGTGCAGGGCGGACGCATCGGCGAGCCGCGGATGATCCATTGCGACTGCTTGCTGATGTCGGGCGGCTGGACCCCCTCGCTGCACCTGTTCTCGCACACCAAGGGCAGCCTGCAGTGGGACGCGGAGAGTAACACCTTCCTGCCCGGCCGGATGACCGAAGATTGCCACATCGCCGGCGCCGGGCGCGGGCTCTGGGGCTTCGAGGCCGTGCTGGCCGATGGGGCCAGGGCCGGTGCCGACGCGGCGCGGGCGCTCGGGAAAGAGGCGGAGGCCGCGCCCCTTTCCGTGGCGCATGACCGCCCCGGCACGGGCGAGAGTCACAAGGAGCTGCCGACCGATCGCAGATCGTCGCGCGTGCGCGCCTTCATCGACTTCCAGAACGACGTGACTGCCAAGGACATCCGCCTCGCCGTGCGCGAGGGGATGCGCTCGATCGAGCACGTCAAGCGCTACACCACCAACGGCATGGCGACCGATCAGGGCAAGATGTCGAACATGAACGGGCTGATGATCGCCGCCGACGCGGTGGGCAAGGCGCCGCCCGAGGTCGGGCTCACCACCTTCCGCCCGCCCTATACGCCGACCAGCTTCGGGGCCTTCGCGGGCTATCACCGGGGCGCGACATTCGAGGTCACCCGACGCACGCCGATCGATCCTTGGGCCGAAGCGAATGGCGCGGTGTTCGAGCCGGTCTCGCTGTGGCGCCGGGCATGGTACTTCCCCAAGGGCGGCGAGGACATGGAGGCGGCGGTGGCGCGCGAATGCCTCGCGACGCGCGCCTCGGTCGGCATCTTCGACGCCTCGACGCTGGGCAAGATCGAGGTGGCGGGGCCCGACGCGGTCGAGTTCATGAACCGGATGTACACCAACCCCTGGACCAAGCTGGCGCCGGGCCGCTGCCGCTACGGCGTGCTGCTGGGCGAGGACGGCTACATCCGCGACGACGGCGTGATCGGGCGTCTCTCGGACGAGCTCTTTCATGTCACCACCACGACGGGCGGCGCGCCGCGCGTGCTGAACATGATGGAGGACTACCTCCAGACCGAATGGCCCGATCTCGATGTCTGGCTGACCTCGACCACCGAGCAATGGGCGACCGTGGCGCTGAACGGGCCGAACGCCCGAAAGGTGCTCGAAGGGCTGGTCGAGGGCGTCGACCTCTCGGCCGAGGCGATGCCGCACATGTCGGTGGCCGAGTGCCGGGTCGCCGGCTTCCCCGCGCGGCTGTTCCGGCTGAGCTTCACCGGCGAGCTGGGCTTCGAGATCAACGTGCCGGCGCGGCATGGTCTGGCGCTGTGGGAGGCGCTGATGGAGGCGGGCAAGCCGCATGACATCACCCCTTACGGCACCGAGACGATGCATGTGCTGCGCGCCGAGAAGGGCTTCATCATCGTCGGGCAGGACACCGACGGCACGGTGACGCCCGAGGATGCAGGGCTGGGCTGGGCGATCGGGAAGAACAAGCCCGATTTCGTCGGCAAGCGGTCTCTGGCGCGGCCCGATCTGGTGGCCAAGGGGCGCAAGCAGCTGGTGGGCCTGATGACCGAGGATGGTGGGGTGAAGCTTGAGGAGGGCGCGCAGATCGTGCTCGATCCCGACCAGCCCCTGCCCATGAAGATGGTCGGTCACGTCACCTCGTCATATCATAGCGCGACGCTCGGTCGGTCCATCGCCATGGCGCTGATCGAGGGCGGGCATGATATGGAGGGGCGTGACGTCTATCTGCCGATGCCGGACGGCACGCAGCGGGCGCGCATCACCTCGTCCGCCTTCTACGACCCCGATGGCAGCCGGCTGAAGCTCTGAGGAGGGGCGCATGATGACGGATCAGACGCATGATTTTCCCGTGACCTCGGAGGCCGGGGCACAGCTGCGGATCGAGGAGCTGGCCCCCGAGGCACGGTTTTCCCTGCGGGTCCGGCCCGCGAACGCGGCCGTTCTGGGACAGGCGCTCGGGCTCGACCTGCCCGGACGGATCGGCCAGATCGCCGAGGCGCGGGGGCGCAAGGCGCTCTGCCTCGGGCCGGACGAATGGCTGATCTGCGCGCCCGAGGCGGCCCGCGATGCGATCGTCGAAGCGGCGCGAGAGGCGTATGCCGCCGCGCCGCACAGCCTCACCGAGATTTCCGACCGGGAGGTCAGCTACGCGATCTCGGGCCCGGCGGCGCAGGAACTGCTGTCCATCGCCTGCCCACGCGACCTCGACCGGCTGGCGCCGGGACAGGCCGTCCGCACGGTGTTCGACAGCGCGCAGGTGGTGCTGTGGCGGGACGGGCCGGAGGCCTTTCGGCTTGACGTCTGGCGCAGCTTCGCGCCGCATGTGCGCGCGCTGCTGGACATCGGCCGCGCGGAGATCGACGCCGGGCTCTAGGGCCGCGCCGGTCGCACCCGAAGACGCCCGACCCCGCCGGTGACCCCGGCGCGGCCGGGCCCGCAGCCAAGGGAGGCCCGCCATGCGCGACGCCTGCAGCACCGACCGGATTTCACACAACGCGGAGGCCCTAACGCGCGGACGCGCCAGCCCGAACCGCGGCTGATCCGATGTCGGTTCCGGTCTTCGAGATCTTCAAGCACGGCATCGGCCCGTCGTCGTCGCACACGATGGGGCCGATGGTCGCCGCCGCACGGTTCCTGGACGATCTGCGCGGCGGCGCGGAGCGGATCCCCGGCGCGGGCGAGGTGGCCTCGGTCCGGGTGTCGCTGCATGGCAGCCTCGCCTTCACCGGCAAGGGCCACGCCAGCGACCGCGCGGTGATCCTCGGGCTGCTGGGCCAGCGGCCCGAAACGCTCGACCCCGACGCGGCCGAGGGGCTGATCGCCGGGCTGCGCGAGAGCGGCAAGCTCGTCCTCGACGGGCTGCCGCCGCTCGCCTTCGATCCGGACACAGACCTGCTGTTCGATTACGGCCCGGCGCTGCCGCTGCACGCCAACGGAATGATCTTCCGGGCCTTCGACCGGGCCGGGAACCCGTTCCTGACCACGACCTACTACTCGGTCGGCGGCGGCTTCGTGCAGACCGAGACCGAGCTGCTCGCATCGCGCGAGGGTTCGACGCAGCCAAGCGGCGAGGCGCTGCCGCATCCCTTCCGCTCGGCCCGCGAGATGCTGGCGATGGGCGATGCGGCAGGGCTCAGCATCGCGGCGATGACGCGGGCCAACGAGATGGCGCGCGGGGTCCGCGACCTCGATGCCCGGCTCGACGCGCTGTCGGAGACGATGAACGCCTGCATCGACCGGGGGCTGTCGCAGGACGGCATCCTGCCCGGCGGGCTGAAGGTTAAGCGGCGCGCGCGTGCGATCCACGCGGCGCTCCTCGCCGAGCGGCAGAACAACCGCCCCGCGCCGCATGTCGCCAATGAATGGATGAGCGTCTACGCCATGGCGGTGAACGAGGAGAACGCCGCCGGCGGGCGTATCGTCACCGCACCCACCAATGGTGCTGCAGGCACGGTGCCGGCGGTGCTGCGCTACTGGCTCGACCATTGCGACGGCGTGAGCGATGCGCGCCGCCGCGACTTCCTGCTCACCGCCGCTGCGATCGGCGGGATCATCAAGACCAACGCCTCGATCTCGGGCGCCGAGGTCGGCTGCCAGGGCGAGGTCGGCTCGGCGGCCGCGATGGCCGCCGCCGGGCTTTGCGCCGCGATGGGCGGCAGCAACGCGCAGATCGAGAACGCCGCCGAGATCGCGCTCGAACATCATCTTGGCATGACCTGCGATCCGGCGGGCGGGCTCGTTCAGGTGCCCTGCATCGAGCGCAACGCGCTCGGCGCGATCAAGGCGGTCTCCGCCGCGGCGCTGGCGCTGCGCGGCGACGGCACGCATTTCATGCCGCTCGACAACTGCATCAAGGTGATGCTCGAGACCGGGCGGGACATGAGCACGAAGTACAAGGAAACCTCGACCGGCGGCATCGCCGTGAACCTGCCGGAGTGCTGAGAGCGCGACGCGGCGGGTGGTGACGGGGGCTCCCACGCCCCCGCCGCCGACGATGCGGCCCCCTTACCCGTAAATGCCGTGGCTCCGCGTTGGCGCGTCCGGCTCCGGCACGCGCTGCCGCGCGTCGGACGTGATCCGCAGAGGTGTCGCGAGCACCAGCGTCTCGACCGGCGCGGCCGAGGCCTCGATGATCGTCGCGCCCGCGGCGGTGCCGAGCGGGGTGAAGGCCCCGAACCAGACATCCTCGCGCAGGTTCAGCGCGAGATGCCCGCCGAACGCGAAGGCCCGGATGTCCCGCGGCCCGAAGCGACCCGCCCGCGCCACCACGATCAGTTGGCGGCTGCCCGGATCGGGCAGGCACAGGCAGCGTGTGGTTCTGTACCGCTGCAGGCAATGCAGCGCGAAGGGCAGTTGCGGCGGCCGGGCCGTCTGGCGGCGCAGGCGCGGCTGGCAGGGCGCGCCGCCCTGTCGCAACCGCGCGTAGATCCGCGCATCCATCAGGTGTTCCTCGACCGAACCGGCGGGGACGATCTCGCCATAGGGCGCGAAGGTTTCGATGCGGATGGCGGTGATTTCCAGATCCATGCTCAGCTCCTCCCAAAGCCTCGACCGGCCCCGAGGTTAACCGCGAATGGCGCGGGGGATTATCTATGGCTGGTTGATAAACCCTCAGCCGCAGCGACCCGGTGGTCCGTCGCGGAGGAGTTGCGCGCAGCGATTCAGGGAATGTGGCCCGTTCCGGGCGACGTCAGGCCGAGAGCGCTTCGCGGCAGCGGGGGGTGATGAAATCAAGGAACAACCGCAGCTTGGGGTCCTGCAGCCGCCGATGCGGATAGAGGCAGCCCGCGATCGCGGCGATGGGCGGCGTGTCTGACAGGATCTCAACCAGATCGCCCCGCGCGAGATGCGCCGCCACCTCGAAGCGCGGTTTGTTGACGATGCCGCGGTGATCGAGCGCCCAGGCGGTCAGCACGTCGCCGTCGTCGCTGTCATATTTGCCGGACAGCTCGCATTTGCGCGGGCCCTCCGGGGTTTCCAGCGTCCAGAAATACTCGGGCGAGCGGGGATAGCGCAGCAGCAGGCAGTTGTGCCCGCCGGTGACGAGATCGGCTGCCGTGCGCGGCGTACCGTGCCGGGCGAGATAGTCGGGCGAGGCGCAGAGCACGCGCGGGCAGTCGGCGATCTTGCGCAGCTTCAGCGTCGACTCGGGTGGCTGGCCGACGACGAAGGCGATGTCGAGCCCGTCCTCCAGCATGTCGACCTTGCGGTCGGACAGGCGCAACCGGACCGAGACGTCGGGATAGGCATCCACGAAGCGCGGGATCAGCGGCGCGACGTAGCGCTTGCCGAAGCCCAGCGGCGCGGTGACTTGGATCGTGCCGCGCGGATGGCCCGAGAACCCCGCGATCGCCGCCTCGGCGTCCTGCAGGCTCTCGATCACCCGGCGAGCGTGGTGGTAGAAGCTCTGCCCGGCCTCGGTCGGCGAGAGGCTGCGCGTGGTGCGGTTGAACAGCCGCACGCCGAGCCGCCGCTCCAGCTCCTTGACGCGGTTGCTGGCGACCGCCGGGGTCAGCCGCAGGTCGCGCCCGCCCGCCGTGATCGAGCCCAGCTCGACCACGCGCACGAAGACATGCAGGCTTTCGATATAGGGCATGGGACCGATCCTCGGATGCGACCGGGCCAGAATGCACCA
>Ga0208794_1000074_pt1 | contig 116157 bp, 107 predicted proteins | sample 32_taG_FD_184106 | JGI IMG/M metagenome (GOLD analysis project Ga0208794, IMG submission 184106) | Marine viral communities from the Gulf of Mexico - 32_GoM_OMZ_CsCl metaG (SPAdes) (version 2) | ecosystem: Environmental > Aquatic > Marine > Oceanic | place: Atlantic Ocean: Gulf of Mexico... | reverse complement strand
TATCATTTCAAATGATGAGTATGATCGTATTGAGAGTATGATACAAAGTGATGATATAGATAATAGATCATTAGCTGTAGAGATGCTAGCAAACTGTAATATTAATAAATCATTTGATGTTGTATCCGGTGTATACTATTGGAACTTTGATTGGTTCAAGAATACTAATAACTGGAATAGCGTTAATGTCAAAGCTTTCAGGAAGAGAATGAAGAATTATGAAGGTGGGCGCTGCACAACCAACATCTATTCTTTTAATAACTTCATTAAAAAGTTGGCTGAAGACAGAAAATTAACTAAGTTTGCAGTAGATCATACACGTAATAAGTTGTATAACACATTACTAAAAGATCTAGTGGGTAGCAGTTCCAAGGTATTTAAGATAGATCTAGATTCTTTACTCTTGGACGAAGAATTAACAGAAAATATAATATAGATGCAACATGATCTCCAAAGAGAGGAAGAGTTTTATGCAAACAATGATTTTGCATTTAGCTACTCCTCTCTTAATAAGCTTTTATTTTCACCATCCTTATTTTATAAGGACTATATTCTAAAAGAACGTGAGATTCAAACAGATAAACATCTTGTATCAGGTAAGCTGATACACTGTTTAGTGTTTGAACCTGAGAACTTACTTAAGAAGTTTAACATTGTACCCGGTAAGACACCATCAGATAGTGTAAGAAAGGTCCTAAAAAATATGTCTTTACATACAGATGCTAAAACGTTAGTTGAAGTAGAAGACTTTGTGATCCTAGATTCACTTAAGGAAATGAATCTATACCAATCCCTTAAACAGGATGAGGCACGTATAGCTAAGATTAGAACAGAAGACAATGAACCTTACTGGGAATTCTTATCTAATGATGCCAAGGATGTTATTGATCAAGATACATACAGAGATTGTGTAGAAAAAGTAAATGTGATCAAGAACAATATGGAAGTCATGAGTTTATTTGCAAATGAGCAAACAGACTTTGATCTAGATCCAATACAAAACTTTGCAGAAAAATATCTAGTCTCTGATTTAGATGGTTATCCATTTAAATTACATGGCTATGTAGATTATTATAGTGTTGACTCTGAGTCAAAGACAGTAACTATATGTGATCTTAAAACTTCTGGTAAAACTATAGATGTATTTAGAGAAAGTGTTGACTTTTATAACTATTGGTTACAAGCTGCTATTTATAGTAAACTTGTATATGATTCTTTAGGAGATGATAGAGATGACTATACTATTGAGTTTAAATTTATAGTTATAGATAAGTATAATCAGGTATATGTTTTTCCTGTATCTAATGAATCTATGGTCCAGTGGGCCAATGGTTTAAGTGGTACACTAAAAACTGCTAATTATCATTATACAGAAAATAACTATACATTACCCTATGAATTCTTAGTAAATAAGGTTAAATTATAGTATGGGAGTATATACAGAATATTTTCAAAAAAGTAAAGTATTTCTTTATCCATTACTACAAATAAAGAAAGGCATTACCCATGTACCTATACAAACGTATGTTGCATGGGATAATGTCTATTCTATCAGTGACTATAAATTCTTTTGTAAATATCAAACTAAAAAGACTGAGAAGTTTACCAAGTTTGCTATGCAGAATTTAATTAGTCATCCTTTATATGAAGAATCTATCCAACTTAATGAAGACGCACAACTATTTATTTATGATTTTTCTAAATTTAAACATGACTATACAAAATTCTTACAAGGAAAGTATAGTCAGTTAAGTTTAGATACAAAAATCAACATATTAGATTTCTTTGGTAATACAGAGAAAATAGCATCATATGTTCAAGGCTTTTTACAACCAGAAGAAGTCCATGATGATTATGCTGAAAAATTAGGTGTAAGTTTAAGTGATATTGAAAAGATATATGAGGTCTGTACACCCCCTGATCTTGATAAAGAAACATTAATTGATAATAATTATGTTTTAGACCAGTTATTAAAAAATACTTCTATATCTTTGCATAATAAATAACAAATTATGATAGGACAAAATATGATGCTAGTTAACTCTAGCTTTAGGAACGCCAAATCATTTACATTAATTCCAGTGAGCATTGACTCACCATATGTAGAAGCTATGTTTGACCCTTCGTCAGGCATTTTAGCAGTCATCAGTAAAGTGATGAAACAATCGTATCACATGATACCAAAGTTGGATGACAATGGTCAGCCAATGAGACTTAAAACACCTAATCCACAGACGGGTAAAACTGTTAAAGAAGAAAGAAGACTAGTTGACACTTTCTCTGAGTTTTATTTGAGTGATAAGGATGATATCAAAACTTTTATTCATATGTTTGCTGTAAATGCAGACACATTTGATTATGATTCATTCTTTGTAGATGTTAAAGAAACAAAGGTATCTAATATCATTATGCCAGGTCAATAGGTTTTCCCTTAAGCTATCCGGCCTAACCTGGACAAAGAGAGCTCATTAATTTGGGCTTTTTTTGGCTCTAATAAAAAATATATGACGTTACAAGAAATGAGAGAAAAGCATATTAATATTGCTTTAAAAAGATTTGATACAATGGAGGAAGCAGCTAAGGCCCTGGGTATTACTAGTAGAACTTTATATACATATCTAAAGAACAAAAGAGAAACCTTTAACACCAAAGAGAAATGAAACATTGGGTAATGGATTATGAAACGTTGAAGAATTGTTTCACAGGAGTATTTGAACACTATAAGACTACAGAAACTAAAGTCTTTGTGATTCATGATCTGAGAAATGATTTGGATAGTTTCATTACCTTCCTTGAAGATAACTTTAATAATAGAGAGTGGCACATATCATATAATGGTATGGCGTTTGACGCACAGGTTACTCATTATATAATAGATAACCATCAGGACTGGTCAGAGTTGACTGGTTGTGAGGTTGCTAACAAGATTTATCTTTATGCCCAACGCTGTATAAATAAATCTAATGCAAAAGAATTCCATGATTATGCATTATGGAAAATGAAAATAGGCCAAATAGATGTTTTTAAATTACATCACTGGGACAATCCGGCTAAGAGATCTAGTCTTAAATGGATTCAGTACAGTATGGATTGGGAAAACATACTTGATATGCCTATTAATCATGACACAGAGATAACAACACTAGAAGAGATAGATACAATTCTTGAGTATAATATCAATGATGTAAAATCTACTAAAGAAATATTTAATAGATCTAAGTCACAGATAAAATTACGTAAGGAGTTGACAGCTACATATAATATTAATTTATTTAATGCATCTGAACCAAGAATAAGTAAGGAACTATTTGGTTATTATTTAAGTCAGAAACTTAATATACATAAGAGAGATCTTAGAACTATGAGAACAAACCGTTCTGTAATAAAAGTTTCTGATATAATATTACCTTACATCTCTTTTACATCTCCAGACTTTCAAACTTTACTTGCAAGGTTTAAATCACTTGAGGTAGATGCAACAAACTTAAAAGGTGCATTTAAGTATAGTGTAAACTATAAGGGAGTTAAAACACATTTTGGTTTAGGTGGTGCACATGGCGCTGCAGAGAAAGGTGTTTATGAATCTAATGATGATATGATCATTATGTCTTCAGATGTTACCAGTTTCTATCCTAATCTTGCTATTAAGAACAGATGGTCACCGGGTCATTTCCCTGTTGATGAGTTTTGTGATCAATATGAGTGGTTCTTTACAGAGCGTAAGAAGATCCCTAAGAGCAATCCAATGAACTATGTATATAAGATTATACTTAATTCTACTTTTGGTCTTAGCAATGATGCTAATAGCTTCTTTTATGATCCTGAGCTGTGTTTACGTATTACAATTAATGGTCAATTGACTCTTATGATGTTATATGAACAAATCATGGAAAGAATTCCTGGTGCTATAGCGCTTTTACAGAATACAGATGGTGTAGAAACTATTATTCCTAGAGAGCACTATGATTTATATATGCAGATATGTAAAGAGTGGGAAGATGCTACAAGTTTAAACCTTGAACATGATGAATATCAAAAGTTAGTTTTAGCAGATGTCAATAATTATATTGGTGTAAACAATTTCACTAATGTAGACATTACTAAATGGAGAGAAATTAAGCAGGCTCAGCCTCATTACCTATTTAAAGTAGATAATGATAAGTTTAGTTATGCTCCAGTTAAGTTAAAAGGTAGATTTGATTTTCATAACCTACAGTTGCATAAAAATAAGTCTAAGTTGGTGATCCCAAAGGCTATATATCAGTATTTTGTACATGATAAGTTACCAGAAGACTATCTAGAAGAGAATAAAAATATTCTTGACTATTGTATAGGTGGTAAATCCAAAGGTGATTGGCAACAGGTTGCACGTTTTATGAAAGATGGTTCCTTTACAGAAGAGAAACTGCAGAAAATCAATAGATATTATATATCTAAAGATGGTGTAAAGATTATTAAAGTACACAAAACAGATGGGCGTGAAATACAATTAGAATCCGGCAGGTGGTTACAAACCGTTTTTAACAAGATGGAGTTATCACCAAAGTGGGAAAACTATAATATAGATAAGCGCTATTATCTGCAGGCTATTGAATCAGAAATCAATAGTATACTAGATGTAAAGACAAATCAATTAAAATTATTTTAAACATATGGATTATTTTGAATTAGAATGCGCAGTTGAACATTGGGCAGAAGAAAAGGGTATTCTTGCTAAAGCCACACCTATGGCCCAGGCACTGAAGACTTTAGAAGAAACAACAGAACTTTGCACGGCTATCAATAGTGATGACCGTGCAGAGATTATTGATGCTATGGGTGATATTATGGTTACCCTGATCATTCAAGCTAAGATGCAAGGCCTCAAACTAGAAGATTGTCTTGAGTCAGCTTATAATGTTATAGCAAAACGTACAGGTAAGATGGTTAATGGTCAGTTCGTAAAGGATGATTAAGATTCAGAAGACTAAAACTCTTGTTACTAAACCAAATAATAATAGCGCTAACTGCATAGCTCCTAATTTAATCTATGGTTGCTTTGGTGGCTGTGTAGATACCTATTGTTATATGTCTAGGTATAATGGTAAAAGAGTTTTTGTAAATGAAAACGTTGATCAGATCTTTCAGTCTGTAGTTGATTGGGAAAAAACCTATTATAAGGAACCTGATCAGCAGGACCCTATATATACTATGGTAGATATTGCATGTAACTCAGATTTAGTTCTGATGCAAAAGCATATGCCAGAGCCTTTGATTAAATATCTTAAACGGTATGATGATCACCCTCAACTTAATACAACTATGGCCACCAAGTATCCGGGATTGTTGAAGTTAGATGTAAATCACTTTAATAAACCACCACGGGTACGTGTAAGTCTTATGCCTCAGAAGTATTCTAATATATTAGAACCAAAGATGCAGAAGATAGTGAGCCGTATAGCTGATATTAATCGGCTCAAAGAGTTGGGATGGGAAGTGCACCTTAATTATAGTCCATTAGTATTCTATCCAGGATGGAAAGAAGAGTATGATGACTTGTTTAGTCAGGTTAAAGCCTTACATGAAGACATAAAATGTGAGGTTATAGCCTTAACAAATCATAAAAATCAAATGGCTAAAGCTTCACCAGAAGCCCAGGAGTTGATGAGACGTTCTTATGAAGTTAAGAACCAATCAGGTGTTATGAGATATCCTCTAGAGCACAAAAGTAGACTACTGAATGAATTCAAGGGAATATATAAGAAATATTTCCCGTTAAATACAATAAGATATATATTTTAATTTGCTGAGTCAGATTAATTTACTATATTTACACTTTAAAAGTTTAGCATATGGGATATTCAAAACCAAAAGAGACCACAAGGTCCTATTTAGAACAAGCACCTTTACCAAATCATGGTAAAAGTTATACAGTTGTCACACATAAAACAGTGATTGACAACACTTTAGCTTTATTGAAGAAGAGTGGATTTACAATTCAAAGAGAAATCTATAGAGCTAGTATGAATGCAAATGTTGCCCAAGGTATCTATCACATCTACCCAAGTAGAACTAAAAATGATATGATTACTAAAGAACATGAGTTAGGGATGATGTTTGCATGGACAAATTCATATGACAAGAGCACACGTTTTCAATGTGCTATTGGTGCATATGTAAGAGTATGTCATAACGGTATGGTTGCCGGTGACATGATGAACTGGAAGCGTAAGCATACAGGAGCTGCAAATGTAGAAGTTTCTCTACACATTGCTGATCAAATTAAGAATGCAGAGAAATACTATGCACGCATTATAAAAGACCGTGATGCTATGAAAGCTTGTGAGTTAACACAAAAACAACAAGCTGAGCTGGCGGGTAGACTTTTTATTGAAGAAGAAGTTCTTGATACACAACAAATGACTATGGTGAAAGCAGAGCTTAATAAACCATCTTATTATTATGGTGTAGATCAAGATAACTGTTGGGCCTTTTACAATCATGTTACGCATGCATTGAAGAAAGCGCATCCAAAGAATTGGTTACAGGATAGTCAAAACTTTCATGACTTTATTGTGTCAGATTGTTTATCTAATAGTAGCGCTTCTTCTGTAGAAACTCAACAAACCGTTGAGGAGCCTGCAGAGACTGTTGAAACTAAAACAGTTGAGCCAACATTTATTGAGGTAGATGTTATTGAGGAGATTCCTCATGAAGAAGTATCACTAGATACGCAGTTGATTGAAAATGTATTTACTGAAGAATTGTGAAGATACTCTTAGTATTATTTTTTGCTATTCTCTTTTTTTACATTTCAGAACACAATAATCTTAATGATTAATATGGGAGAATAAACCAACCGGTGTCAGAGTTTTTGCATTCTCTGGCACTGGCTCCCTCTTTTATAATGACAGAACAACAACACAGAGCCAAAGAAATATATATAAAGCTTGGTCCCGTAGATGGAGACAAGCATATAAACCAACTTCTGTATTTTATAGTACATGATGGTGCACTTACAGAATATTGGAAACAAGTACTAATTGAATTTAACCTTTTAAAGAAGAATAAAACATGGATGCCAAACAGCGTAAAGAAAGACCTGTATTCACAGGAGTAATAAAATATTTTCCCAAAGCTATAATGGAGATAGCTCGTGTATCGTTACAAGGGAACAAACAACATCATCCAGATAAACCTCTACATTGGGATCGTAATAAATCTACTGATGACTATGATGCTCTTGCTAGACACCTAATTGATGCAGGTACAATTGATGATGATGGAATTCGTCACACCGCAAAAGTGGCATGGCGTGCACTCGCATGTTTAGAAAAAGAATTAGAATCTGAAGAAAGAGATCAGTTCGTAGAACAATATAATAGGAATCGTGCTGTAAAAGATCAGATAAATCATGATGATATTATAAGCGGAACTGAGTCAGCTTATTTAACTAACAAAGGGAAATAGTGTTAGTTGTTATATGGCCAAGTTAAAGTAAGAGCCCTCCGGATTTGGAAGGCTCTTATTTTTTTGGTATAGAGTTTATATTCCTGTAACTCCGTGATCTAATAGAGCTTGTCTAATCTCATTATAGTAGTATGTTGAACCACCACCATCAGTAACATTTCCTCTATATCTAAATCTTGTTGGAGAACCTGTAGATTCAGGGAATAACGTTTGTGTTGTTTGATTATAAGCTGTAGCCTCTGGTGGATAGTTAAATCCATTAAGAGTACGTCCACCTGTAGCACAGAAACCATCTGGTCCTAAGAACTGATGTATATCTGTACCAGAACCTGCACCTCCATTTACACTCATAAATGTACCACGTAAAATTTGATTGTTTCCTGCAGCTGTTTCTAGTGTAGTTACAAAACTTTTAACCAAAGCAACATCATCTAAAAGATTTTGATCTGTTGCGCTATTTCTACTACCCCATTGAGGATAATTACTTGATTCATCTGCAAAACCTAAAATAAATATATTTGATGCACTAGGGAAATATCCTCCTGTACCTATAGTATCACCAACACCACCGTTTGCAAAGTATTGAACTTGTCTTTCAGGACCCATATGATTCCAATATATATGAGAGTCATACATATCTTGACCATTTGTTGCAGGATCAGCATTACCGCTTGCTTTAGTACCCCCTGTTGCATAGAAATCTTGCAATAAGTTTCTTAAATTATTTGTGTCAGCATAATCTGTATCTTTCTGAGATTGAGTTGTTGTAAATGTTATAACATCTCCAGCTTGAGCTGAATGGTTATTACTTAATTGTATACTCAAACCACCTGCAGCTACTACAGTAGTACCACTTCCAATTCCTGGTCCACTTACTTGCATACCAACAGTAATACATAAGTATGAAGCATTAGCATCACCATTACTCATATCAACTTTTCCTGGAGTAGCACCAGAAGTTACAGATAAAATATTTGGTTGAGCTCCTTGAGTAGTAGCTTGAACTTTTACCTCTGGAACACTAACCATTTGAGATGTTTGTGTAATTGTTGAATTCATTGATCCAGAAGTATCACTCCAGAATACAAAGTATGTATCTTTAGTCACGCCTAAACCTCCAATTGTAAAGGTTTGTGTATCTGCATTACCATCAGGATCTGTAACAGTTAAAGTTACCGGGAAGTTTCCACCATTGGTTGGGAAGGTTCCAGTTAAAGTACCAGTACAATCACCATTATCTGTAAATGTTAACCATGAAGGTAAACTTGGTGTTGTATATACTAAAGCGGAACATGGATGATCTGGATCATTTGTTGTCCAGTTATATGTCCATGTATCACCACCTGTTAAGTTTGGATATGTATTAGCAGTTACAGGATCAGTAGATGTCCATATTGGTGGATCAGCTACAGCTGCAACTTGGAATGAAATTGTTCCCACATTACTATCACAATAACCATCATTTACTTTATACTGGAAGCTATCTGTTCCATTAAAGTTTGTTGTAGGTGTATATAAGAAAGAACCATCTGGTTGTAATACTATACTTCCATTACCAGGGTTAGTTACTATAGTATATGTTAAACCATATCCACCATAACCATCATCAGATGCACTAACACTACCACTATAACTAGTATCTTCATCTAGAACATAGTTAGCACTTGCAGCTACTGGACAAACATTTGAAGAATAAATCTTACAACATGCATCCCAATGTAATTCTTTGTCTGTACCTCCGGGAATATCATAAAGCTCTGCTTTGAACTTTAAACTCTCACCATATAGAAGAGAAGCAGTTGGGTATCCTAAATCAGGTCCACCTATCCAAGAGGCATAATTTTTTACTGTATCTCCACCTAAGCTCCAGTTAGGAAATCTAATAACATTTTCTGGTAATAATGTACCTGTCTTAGCGTTTTTAGCAATAACAAGAACACGGTCTCCATCAGTTAACCAGCTCATATCTTTAATTACCATATATGATTCACCTGCAACAGCTGTATCATCAAGACCAATATAAGCATTCATATATCCTTCAGTAGATTGCCATCCTGCTGTTTCACTCATAGTAAGAGTATCAAAGCCGGTAGGAGGTACAATAGTACTTACATCTCTAAATTTAACTTCATTACTAGAACCTGTATCTCTAACTAATACTTCTGTAAGAGTATCATCTTGAGCTACAGTGTCTAAGTATAATTCTTTTGTTTGTTGTAGTTTACCATCATTAGTAATTTTAGTAGCAGGAGTACCAGAGTTTCCATCTTGAATAAGTAATGAACAACCTAATGTTTGAGCATCAGGAGTCCATAATGGAATTCTATATACATCACAAACTTCACCAACAATTGCTGCTGGGTTATCTTGCCATGCAAAAGTAGTACCGTCAGAAATAAGTATTTGATCTGCAGTACCAATAAGTAATTCTACTTTATAGTTGGTAGGATCTCCTTGCCATAGTGCACCATATGTAAGTGCTTCTACAACATCATCATCTTGCCACTTTACTCTACCATCTGCTAAACCAACAAGAACTTTATTTAGTCCACCTAAATTACCAAGTGAATCATAGACAGGTCCTTCTAGTTTAAGATTAGAGTTTATAGTTGTAGTATGTGTTGGTACACCCGCTGGTACATCAGTACCATGAATAACATTTACATTAGCTGTAAAAGTTGTACCATCCATTGTAAAGTTAGCATCATCTTCTAACTCCCCGTTTGGACCTACTATAACTATACGGTCTTCAGTTAAGTCTAATATATTTGCTGAACCAGCTGTTAGTTGTAAGTCAACATTTGCATTTTGATCTACTTGTAAGTCTCCTTCAACAATTAAATTACCATTATTAATAGTAATAGTATCACCAATGGCATTCTGAGTTATAATAGAATCTTTTAATGTGTCCCAAGCACAACTGCCTTCAGGTGTAGTATATACAGGAATAAATCCTAAACCTCCTGAGCCAGGTTGAGTTCTAGTTAAGTCTTCAGTTATTTCACATACAAGATCACCAAAGTTAACCACAAATGGTTCCATCTTAGGGTTATAAGCCGCACCTGTGTTTAAAGCACTAGTACGGTAGAGTTTACCAAATTCAAAGTGATCTTTAACTTTGTCTAGTTTTCTCTTCTTTTTATTTCTTTTCAGTAGGCCTAAGACCTCTTGTATATAAACACTCATTGTTCTTTATTTTAATTTTATTCGTATAATACTACATTAACCATTGTGTCAACAGCAGTTCCGGATAAGTCAGTTACAGTTACAATAAAACCTGTTGTTGTTTTTTCTCTTACAAATGTAACATACTGCCCTGTAGCCAGTTCCGTTGTCATATTTACTAAGTAATCTGTATTAGGAAAAGCATTTGTCCATGATATAGTATATGCTCCAACACCAGTTGCAACTGCTGTTAAGTTATTTCTTGTACCTCTACCAATATTAACAAATCCGTTTTGATCAACTGAGAAATACTGTTCTGCTATAGCATTTGCACTTTTCCATCTATCAAATATATCACCTATAACTATTTTATATACATCATATGTTTTTACATCTTGATATATCAAATGGTCTTCTTCAAGATCAGGCTCCGAAGCATTACTCATTAAAGGAGCTGCCTGAATAACATTATTGTTTGGATCACCATAATCTACTTCTATAGTATCAGGATTAGTGGTTGTATCAAATGCTATACCTTTACCTGCTTGATAGCTGCTTGCTGAACCACTAGATGCTAAGGTAATTTGTCCTTGAGCATTTACTGTTATAGTTGCATTAGTATATTGACCGGCAGTTACTCCTGTATTTTCTAAGTTTACATCTACAACTCCACCGGTATTGCTTGTTGCTATTCCTATACCACCTGCAATTTCTATAGTACCCCCAGATGGAACTGTATATGTTGCACCAGTGTCACCATCAATATCAAACGTAAAGGCAGAAGGTATAGTTGGGAATGCTTGTAAGTTACCTTGACCATCTACATACTGAGAACTAGCTCCAGCCCATGTAAAGGCTGCAGTACTAATACCAGTTGTACTACTATTATTTGTTACAGCTACATCTAAAGCATCTCCTGCTGTTGTAGCTGCTAAAGTTAATACACCAGCAAATTCTATTTCTATAGGATTAACATTACTATCCATTGTAAGTCCTGGACCAACAAACTCAAACAATCCTGATTGAGTTTGATTACCAACCTTAATGCTGTTAACCATGTTATAGGAGACTGCGTGGATTTGAATTAGCTTCTCTCCGTTAGGTTCAGTTGATATAGTCTGAGTTAAACCTGAACCAATGGTAATTTTATCAGTCCAATATCCTGCTACTGTATCTGATGAATCAACTTTAAATTTCTCATCTGAACCAGTGGCTGTTGAATATTGTGGGATATTTAAGGTATTACCAACAAGAGTTGCTGCTCCACTTGTGCCTGTAGTTGTTAAAGTTAAAGGAGCTTGGAAGCTTGGGAATGTTACTAAATCTCCATCTCCATTAATATATTCTGTGCTGCTACCTCCAAAAGTAAGAGCTATTGTTCCTGATGTAGTTATAGGAGATCCAGATATACTTATGGCATCTCCATTAATAGTTGCAGCTACACTTGTAACTGTACCACTACCAACAGTAGGGAATGTCTGTAAAGATCCAGTACCATCTATATATTGTTGTGCAGTACCTGCTCCTGTAAATGCTAAAGTTCCTGAAGTTGATACAGGTGAACCGCTAACAGTAAATGCAGAAGGTGCTGATAAACCAACACTAGTTACAGAGCCAGATCCTCCAGCTGCAGAGATTGTAATTGTATCACTACCATTATCAAATATTGTAATGTTTGCTCCTGCTGCTAGATTTAGTGCACCAGTTAAATTTTCTAAAGAAGTTACACCGCCACCAGGAGGAATAGTAACATCAATCTTTACTGTATTAGTTCCTTGATCTGTTAGTGTAACATTATTACCTGCCTCTAGTGTCACTTTATCTAATGTACCATCCGAACCATCTAGAGCTATTGCATAGTCATCAACATTACTTACTGCACCAGTTAAATCATATGTAGTATTTACATCTGCACCAGGTGTTGGTAATGTAATAGATTTTACATTTACAGCTGTAGGGTGACCTGATGAATCTTGTGTTATACTATCAATAACCGTAATAACATCTCCAAAACCGGGTGACACAGAGCTAGTTGTATCTGTTCTGGTTGTATTATCATGAGTAATCTTTATAGTATCAGGCGCTTGTACTTCAGTTACAATCTTTTGACCTCCACCAAAGATTAAGTTATCAGCATCTTTAATAGTTTGTGGAGTACCAGTATCAGCTGATACATCAAACTGATACATCATACCTGTTGGGATAGTAGGGAAGTTTTGTAAACCTCCTGCACCATCAACATACTGAGCAATTGTGCCTGTAAAATTAAATGTAAGAGTCCCACTAGTTGTAATTGGGCCTCCTGAGACTTCAATTGCAGCAAGTCCTGCCGCATTTGTAGTTGCATTAACGCTAGTTACAGTTCCTACATATTGATCTGTAGATGATATTGTTATACTACCTTCAATAACATCATGTGATACTGTAACATTAGTACCTGGTTTAATCTTTACTGTGTCTAGAGAACCATCTGATCCTGTTAAAAGTATATCTGCATTAACACCATCATCACCAACTGTTAAATCGTAAGTTGTATTACTACCTGCAGAAATTGCATCAGCAAATTGCTTGGCCGAGATTAATGTTTGTTCTACCTTGGGTAGATAGGCCATTACATTAAGACTACTATCAGCCTTAGTTGATAGTACAAAATAATCATCCTTACTTGGTACGTAAGGAAGTGGTTCTTTGTATTTCTTTTTTTGGAATAATCCTAATACATCTTGTAGTAATGAGCCCATTGTTTAATATTTTAAGTATACAGTGCAGATAGTTTTATGTTAGACTGCACTGAACAGGTTATTGTTATATTACCATCAGTATCATTAAAAGCATCAACTTCAAACGGACCTAAGAAGCCATCTTCTCCTGCCGCTAAACTTAGTACAGCATCTTCTTTTACCAACTTTCCTAAATCAGGATCAATAACTGTTGTTACAACTGGTACTACAGTTGCTGTTAATGCTGAGCCACTATCATTTGTAATATGAAAGAACTCTTTTCCTGTATTTGCCAGCTTATCACCAGAAGCATCTGGTGTAACCGTTGTTGGAACTAATCCGCTTTGTACTATTTGTTGAGCTGTTAATGTTGCCATGATAAATTATTATTTATTTTCTTCTATAACCACTTTTAAAAGCTGCTGACTGTACAGGTTCTGGAGCTCTTGTGGAGTCCATATCACATTTAATACCCGCCTTAGCTATTCTTTGTCTTTTAGCAACTTTCTTAGCGTTTCTTTTTTGTAAAGTCTTTTGGTATACTGATGTAGGATCATAGTATCCATTTTTAACTTCTCCTGTCCCCATAGGGAATGATATCTTTTTTGCCATGATTACTTTCTTTTTTTCTTTTTCATTGATTTCCCAAATTTAGCATCACCATATTCCATACCGTCATATGTGCTACCACCGGCCATAAAACCTTTCAAGCCTCCACCAGCTGCCATTCTCTTCATATTCATGTCTCTTGAATACTCATGAGTTAGACCATCACCAAATGAACCACCACGTTTATAACCTTTTGCTTTTAGAGCAGCCATTAGAGCTTTTGCTCCTTTTGATCCGCCTTTACTATATTTTTTATGCATGCCCATAACTTTTATTTTTTAATTGTTGTATATTTTTCAAATCCACGTGACCCAAAATAAGCTACATAAATTGTAACTAATAAGGTCTTTAATAATTCCACCCAACTCTCATCTATATCAAATGCTATATCTAGAGAGTCAAGGATAATGTACAAGGACGTAATAACAGTTAAATAAATTAGTGTCATAGGTCTTGTATTCTTACTGAGCCAAGAATCTGATTTCATATCTGAGTCCCAACGTTTGGATATCTCAGCCATCTCAATCATATCTAACTCAAGAAGCTTCATAGCTTTCTCTTTGTCTTCTGGTGACATAGCATCATCTTTATCTATAAGATTCTTTACTATGCCAAGAACACCAGAGTCTGGTAATAAATCCCCTACTGTACCTACAATAGCAGAACCATTACCAACTAGGAACTTTCCTACTTTGGTATCTTTGAACTTCTTTCTGGGTTTCTTATCACTCATAATTACGGATATATTCTAATTTCAAGCGGTGTGTTAAATAAAATATCATCAGATAAATTACCCGTCCCTTCATCTCCTGTCATTAATTCAAAACCATTAGGATTTGCATTAACAACATTTGCATATTTTGGGCCGCTTTTAAACGTTTGACTTACAGTTATTACTGTTTTACTATCATCTACAGATGAGCTAAATGTTGCACTATATTGACCAGCAGAAGATCTAGACCAAGCTATTGTTAATCCTGTATCATCGTTTAGTACAACTTCTGTTGGTGCATTAGCTGTATTTTGTTGTAACATAGACACCCTTGTTGTATAAGGTAAAGAGAATGAATAGTCTGGTATATTTAATACTCCTGAATTCAATGTTGCAGGACCCGCAGTTCCATTAGTTGTAATACTATCTACTACACCACCCCCTGATGTATCATAGTCAGGGATATTCAATACTCCTCCTATAAGAGTGGCTGCACCCGTGGTACCATTGGTAGTTAAACTAGTAACCACACCTCCTCCACCTGATGATGATATTGTTATTTCATCAAGAGATTCAGCAATAGTAATGTTTGAACCTGCTATTAAAGATTTAAAGTTAAGTGTCTCACCTACTTTATCTTTCCATACACCTTTACCACTACCAACATTTGCTGCTAAATTTGGCTCACCCTCTGTTGTAATCTCAACATAGTCATCATCTGCAGATAACTCAAGTTTAAGATTAGAGCTCATAGACTTTAACGTTCTAAAATAAACTTTACATTTATCATCTGCATCTGTTTCTGACTTCTGAAAAACTGTAGCTGTATCTCCTCTAGGATCTACAGGAACATTTTCATACTCACAACCAGAAGCTGTAACTTTAAAGTCACTTACCTTAATAAGCTTTACAGACTTATATGGGATTGGTGATGCTACACCTGTCATTTCAGGTTGTTCATTCCACTTACCCAATACAAGAACATCATTCTTTTCAGCTTCTTTAGAAAACTTGCCTTGGCGTATTAAGCTTAGTATGTCAGTTAAAATATTCATATCTTATTCTGAGTGGGTCCAACCTCCCATTTTATATTGCTGTTTTTTTTCTCTGCCTTTTGAATCTTTTACAATTCTTTCTGCACCGCCACCTTTTCTCATTTTTTGAGTAATAGATCCAAGCATAATATCTTCTTCAGCAAGTTCACCACCTATTCTCATAAGCAGTTTACTTTGTTGTCTTGTCATTTTTTGAGGTTTTAAACCCTGATGTTTTTTCTTACCCATCTTTAAAAAATTAAATGTCCAAAGTAAAAGTTACAATTAATAAATAAACTTTTACTGTAGTATAATCATGCTTTTCATCTGGTGCCATAAATTCCCAACCTAATGCAAATCTATCATGTGGCCAATGGAAAGCTATTTCCAAACTCCAATTCATTATATCTTACTCTTGGTTTTTTTACAAAGACCTTGACGGCAATAACCCATACAGATTTTACCACGTGATATCCATTGAATAAATAAACATACTTGTCTCATCGTCCTTGTCCGTTATATTTCTTTTTATAGTTCTTGCTTGACTTCAAACTAGAACTTTTACTTTTTGCATGAACCCCCGGTCTTTTTTTCTTTGAGGGTTTCTCATATACAGCTACTTGTAGGCGTGCCATTACTTTGCTTTTTTACTAACTCGTTTTCTTGTCTTGCCTGCAACAGCTTTTGGTACGTGACCTAACTGGTTACCTACCTCTTTTATTGCTTTACCTACATCAGCTAATTCGTCTGCTGTAAGCTTATATCTTTTAACTATCTCAACAAGAGTAGCCTCAGCTTTCTCGTCAATAGTTGTACGTGACCATAATCCGTCCCAATAATCTTTTGGGCCAAATGTCCATAGTACTCTGATGATTCTTTTAAACATAATAATGTATTTTAAACTACTATATTAATAATATACAAATTTTGTGAGACTTAACAAAGTGATTAACATATATAAATGTTATCTTTGCTAAGCCTACTCATTTCAATATACAAAATTTAACTTAGTTAAAGTTTACATAAGTGAGAATAAAAAGGGTCAATTAACTTTTGTATGTCATTAGCATTTCTTAAATTATATATATCTGACAGCCGCATTTTTCTAAGGAGGAATGGGGCTTTTTAATCCTTAATACACAATCATTATGAACAAAAACATCTTCAAACCCAGAACAAATATTTTACCTTATGAATATCCTCAACTTTTAGAATACAAAGATGCTATCAGACATTCTTACTGGATAGATACAGAATTTAATTTTACAGAAGATATTCAAGACTTCAAAGTCACTATAACAGATCAAGAGCGTGATGTCATTAAAAAGACCATGCTAGCAATTGCACAGATTGAAGTAAACGTTAAAACTTTTTGGGGTGACCTGTATAAGCGTATGCCAATTACAGAGATTGGAGATGTAGGATTTACATTTGCTGAGTCTGAAGTTAGACATAAAGATGCGTATGCTAGACTATTAAGAATCTTAGGATTAGAAGAAGAGTTTCAAAATGTTGTTGAGGTACCAGCAATTGCTAACAGAATTAAGTACTTAAAGAAGTACTTAGATGGTACCCGCTCTAGAGATGATAAAATGTATACTAAATCAGTATTACTATTTTCTCTCTTTATAGAGCACGTAAGTTTATTCAGTCAGTTCTTAATCATGATGAGCTTTAACAAAGATAAAAATGTACTTAAAGGTATATCTAATGTTGTTGAAGCTACAAGCAAAGAAGAAGAAATACATGGTAACTTTGGTGCTGAGATTATTAATATTATTAAAAAAGAAAACCCAGAGTGGTTTGATGCAGAGTTTGAAGAGTTGATTTATTCTGCTTGTAGAAAAGCATATAGAGCTGAATGTGGTATATTAGATTGGATTTTTGAACAAGGTGAACTTGACTTTTTACCTAAGCTGACAATCTATAACTTTATAAAAAACAGATTTAACAACTCTCTAGAGAAAATAGGTATGAATCCTATTTTTGAAGTTGATAAAGAAAAGCTACAGTCTGTTGAGTGGTTTGATATTGAGATCACTGGTACCAAAGAAGGTGATTTCTTCTACAAGAAAAGCATAGACTATAATAAGAAAAGTAAGAGCATCACAGTTGATGATCTATTTTAAAAACTAAACCAATGGAATATAATAAATACTATTGGCTGAATGAAGACAGCCGCACATTTTTATCAAGGGGATATATATCAGAAACCCCAGAACAAAGAATCAAAGACATTGCTATAAAAGCAGAAAAGTATTTGAATATAAAAGGATTTGCAGAAAAGTTTGAGGATTATATGGCAAGAGGGTTTTACTCTTTGTCTACTCCTGTTTGGATTAACTTTGGTAAGCAAAAAGGTTTACCTATTAGTTGCTATGGATCAAACATAGATGATAATTTAGATAGTATACTTAATGCAGGACGTGAGATAGGTATGATGTCTAAGTATGGTGGAGGAACAAGTGCTTACCTAGGTAACATTAGACCTAGAGGTAGTGTAATATCAACAGGTGGTCATGCAGATGGACCCATACACTATGCTAGAATGTATGACACTGTAGTAGATGTATGTAAACAATCTGAAGCTAGACGTGGTGCATGTGCAGTATACTTACCAGTTGAGCACTCTGATATTGATGAGTTCTTAGATATTGGTACTGAGGGAAACCCAATACAAAATTTACAGTATGGTGTTACAGTTACTGATGCATGGATGGAAGAGATGAAAGCTGGTGATAGAAAGAAGCGTAAAATATGGGCTAAGATTATACAGCGTAGATCAGAGTTTGGATTTCCTTATATAATGTTTAAGGATAATACAAATAACAACTCTCCTTATAAAGAGCTTGGTATGGAGATCACGGCATCTAATCTTTGCTCAGAAATACAATTACCTACAGATAGCTATAACTCTTTTGTCTGCTGTCTTGGTTCTATCAATTTATTACACTGGGATGAAATTAAAGAAACAGATGCAATTGAAACATATGTTTATTTCTTAAATGCTGTAATGGATGAGTTTATTATTAAAGCTGAAACCATGCCTGGTATGAAAAGAGCATATAACTTTGCTGAAAAACATAGAGCAATTGGATTAGGTGTTCTTGGATATCATTCATTATTTCAATCAAAGCTTATTGAGTTTGACTCACTACAAGCTAAAGGATTAAACAGTGAAATATTTAGAACTCTTAAAGATAGAAGTGAGATTGCTTCTAGAAAGCTTCATAATGATTGGGGCTATACATGCTTAAGAGAGGGTTATGCTAATACTACACTAATGGCTATTGCTCCTACCAAGTCTAGTTCATTTATCCATGGTGCAGTATCTATGGGTATTGAACCTATTAAGTCAAATTACTTTATCAAGGATCTTGCTAAGTCTAAAACAGTTTATAAGAATCCATTCTTAGAAGCAGAACTTGAGAAGTACGGATTAAATACGGATAAAACTTGGAAGTCTATTCTAAGTAAAGATGGTAGTGTTCAACATTTAGACTTTCCTACTAAAGCTGTATTTAAATCTTTTGTTGAGATCTCTCCAAAAGAGATTGTATTACAAGCAGCACAGAGACAAAAGTATATTGATCAGTCACAGTCACTTAACTTAATGATTGATCCATCTGTATCTGCTAAGCATATTAATCAATTATATTTGTATGCATGGGAAGAGGGCGTGAAAACTTTGTACTATCAATTTAGTAAGAGTAGTGCTCAAGACTTTGCTAGAAATATATTAGAATGTTCAAGTTGTGAAGGTTAAATTTTTATTTTTACTTTTGCTTTGCCTAGGTTGTAAAGCTAAGTATCACCCGGATAATGATCCTAATGTTTTACATTGGGAGATAATTGATGATAGTATGCATATATATACTATTCAAGATTCTATTAATGATGAAAGAGAAAGATGGAGATACAAAGACTCAATTTATTATGCAGATGAAGACCTGTAACGTTTGTCAGAAAAAAAGACCTGATTGGTTTTTTAAGACTGCAAGTAAAAAGACATGCCGTAAATGTGAATACAACTGGTGGCGTGACGTTCTTAGAATGATGGTTCGTGATAGAAGACTAACACCTGTAGAAAGACTAGCAAGTCGTGCTGGATATATGGGGACAGGTTTTCTTATTGCTGGTCAATGGTCTGTTGAACCTATATTTTTTATGGTAGGATTTATCCTTGTACTAATACAAGTAAGCACTAGAAGACAATGGAATCTTGTTGCATTACAGTTAAATGGACTAATAGCTTGGACAATTCATTTCTTCACAAGTTAGGAAATCTTATTATTTTACCGTATCTTTATAGTATAGTAACATTAATTTAACATTATGAAGAATCTAGTAATAATGGTGATGTTATTAACTTTTGCGTCTTGTGGTCCTACACAAGAGTTGATATCAGAGACACCCAAAACAACAAGGGAAGCTGTCATTTATGAAGACAAAGTAGTAATTGTAACAAGAACTACTATTTCCAAGGACCACTATCAGGAGCTTGTAGCTTCAAGAAATAAAAATCCAGAGGGGAATTAATTTCTTTCAGAAACAAAGTGTTTAGAAATGATATTATCTTGCTTGATCAAGTATAAACCTTGCATCTCTGACCAAGGAATATCATAAGTTTCTAGTATAAGATTACCCTGTCTATCATATATGGTATGCAGGGTTTTCTTATTTACCTCAACTACAGACACAGTTTCATAGCAGTTATCCCATATAGGATTATAACCTATGTAGTTATTACTGCCATTTGCGTCTATGTTGATTGTATTATTTGCACCAGTTACACCAACTACAGCTTCACACGTTTCAATATAGTGTTCAAATGCTGAGTCAAAACAATTAAATGCATCAGCCCACTCTGATATAGAATAGGTGGTGGTATCATTTAGACCAAGGTTTGGTAAAAAATTATTGTTGTTAGATGCTATACTACAGTTATAACCATCAAATGAAAAGAACATTTGTATTGCATAAACTGAATCATTTGTAGGCACCCAGTCAGGAGTACTTATACAATTATTATCATTAAGAGTTAAGGTTATTTGTTTTGCATCCCAATCAAGGTTGAGAAGTTCTACATCACAAGTTGATATTTGTGAAGAGGAGAGGCATACCGGAAGCAGGAATGCCAGGGTGAAAAGTATGTTTTGCATTTATTATTGATTGTTTTTAGAATTGAGATTCTTTTTGTACCTCAGCAATGCTTTTTTCTAGCTCAGCTAAAGTAACTGGACACTGTAAGTCTAGTCCTGCTTTGTATTGCAATACAACAGACCCGTCTAAAAATACAAGAATGGTTGGTGCCATTCTTATTTTATATTGTTTTTTAGATTGTGGTGCCTGTGCTACATCACACATATAATATGTTACACCGGATAGTTTTTCTCTGTCTTTAAATGCGTTATCTTTATTGAATTCTGCATAGAACTCTATAATTACAATTTCATCATGATCATCAAAACCAGAATGACTAGAAATTGCATCATTTATTGTCTCATCTGTAACCCAAGATTGACCATGTAAAGCCGTTGTTACTAGTAGAGTTATCAGTGTGAGTAGGAATGTTTTCATGACTACTTTTTGCTAAGTTCATATAAACGCTCCTCCATTTTGGCTAGCGTTGCTTTAATCTCTTCAACATCTTGTTGGGTGGTCATTATTGTTTCTCTTACTAATTCGTCTTTTAAATCATATTCTACTCTTTCAATAACAGGTTCTGGTCTCTCCATAGCTAATGCAATATCAGCTTTAAGTGTAAACCACATAGTTGATAATGAAATTACAAAGCCCACAATCATACCTATAGTTTTTAGATCTAAAGTTACTTTTGTTTGCTCTCCTATCTGTGGGGGTGTCTGTGCCATCTTATTTCTTTTTACTTGCTGTTACTTTGCTTTCACCTTTTGTAACTGTTACATCTGAGTCAGTTACTTCTACCTGCATTGGATCATCTTCTTTATCAGATAACTCTCTAATTAAGCTTTTAATTATTTCTAATTCAGGCTTTTCTTCTTTTTCTTTTGCACCTACTATATGTTGTAATATACCTATCAGTGCCATTGCTGCTGTAGATACTAAACCAATAACTGCTGTTAGTGCCCCACCTTCTAAAGCTGTAGAACTTATTACACCTATTACAACTAATACTGTTATATAATTTATAGCATGCTTGCCTAAATGCTTTGATGCTATTTCTTTTGCTGTGCTCTTAGCCTCAATTTTATCTATTTCTATTTTAGCTAATATCTCTTCGTTTGTTTTCTGTTTCATTTTATCTAAATGTATAATTAAGTCCAAAAGATGTATTGAATAGTTCACTATCCCACATCTTTGCATATTCTCCCTCTATAAACACACCAAGGTGTTTTCCTACCTTCCATCCCAAGTTTGCACCAAAAGAATAATCAGACCACTGTTCAAATTGTGAGTCTTCAATTAAACCTCCTTTACCCCAATTGTTTCTATTTAAATAAGAACACTGCTCATCCCCCTGTATATACTTATGATAAGGAAGAATCCAGTTAGCATAGGCATGCAACCAGAAATTGTTTTTATAATGATAATAATCAAATCCTACTATAGGAGCAATCTCACCAAATCTATCTAGAGTTGACCATGCTTCTCTATTATATCTATTCATTAAATCTCTAAAGATTGTTTCTCTAAATTCTAAATCTGTATCTGCAACTCTGTTTCCATCTGGATCTATCCAATACCAATCATTTACTTCATTACCATTTTCATCTTCTTCAGTATAGAATATATCATCATACCCATATATAAAACCTAAAGTGTACCAAGGGTTTACTGCAAACCCATCCTCATCAGTTTCATTTAACCAGATCTCAATTGGATTATATCCATAAGCACGGTCATGAGTACGGTAGATTGCACCGCCAGATATACTAAACTTCTTACCTATAGGCAACCTTAGTCTTGCTTCTGCTGATTGATACTTTAAGTTGATCTTACCTACTTCTCTTGACTCAGCTTTAACTATATGATACTTACCTGTGTGTTTTACAAAGTATCTATTATTATCAAAGTGCTCCCCTCTCCACCTTTCTTTCTCATAGTGTAGTTGATATTCTAATCCTTGAAATGCTGAAGTTGGTGCTGTAAAAGCAAGTTGTGTCTCAGTACCATCATAAAAGTTTCTAGGTTTTCTTTCATAATTAAACCTAGCTAGTTTACGTATACCAAAGCCTAATCTATAATCAAATGGGTATTGAGGTGTATTATCTTCTACAACGGGTATATCATATATACTACCATTGGGATTGGTTCTAACAAAATAAGTTGGCTCAGATGCTTCTATTGAGTTACTAATATCACCAGCACCATATACAGTCCCAAATTTTAAGAAATCTTTGTAAAGAGAGTCAAAGAAACCTTGGGCATTTACAGCATATGATGACAGGAAAAGAACCAACAGAATTAAATATCTTTTCATATTTAAATTTTAAGTTATAGTCTATTACTGTTGGTTTATACTATAATATAACTATTCTTATTTAAACAGAAAAGAATTACACCTGTAAATTTGTCTTATTTAATATAGAAGTCATCATTTTCTAAGTAAGAATTCCACTTTTGAATTGAATAAACTATAGGGAATACATCTTTGAAGTTCTTCCAAACTTTAAACTCACCTTTTTTATCACCTCTTTGATAAACATAATCTGAGTTTGCTAAGAATTTTTCTTCATTACCACTTACCTTAGAATATGTATATCTTAAATTACCTATAATAAACATTTCTAAGAACTCTGCCATTTCAGTTACAGATCTCATTGCTGCAATTGGAGAGTTTAACATTTGATCAACTTGATTAAACCCTTCAGGTGAAGGCATGAATACTACAATTTCTTTATAAGCTCTCTGAGCAGTATATCTTGTAAAGTTTTTCATTCTCTTCTCAAAGTCACTATCATCATCATCATCAGTAATAATCATATCAAATAGCATTGTAGTAAACAATGTACTAAACATAATAGTTAAGTCTCCCATGGTTCTATAGAAACCAAACAGTTTATTTTCTGCTCGTTGATCCATATTACCTCCTTCTCCAAAACTTCTTGATGTACCAAACTTCTCCATACTATAGGCATTAACTTGAGCATCTAAGAATCCTTTACCGTACTCTCTAAACGCCATGTTACCTCTCATCAATTCTCTTTTGGCATAGTTCAAAAAGCTTAGGGCAGATCTATATCTACCTTCCATCCAACCAAGGTTTTGGTCAAAGTATTCTCTTTGATATCTTGCTCTAATTGCTGGAGCAACCCACTTCTTAAATTGTATTGCTAGATTACCAAGAGTATGACTCTGTAATACAACTCTATCTTCTTTAGCATAGTTACCATGAATTTGTTTGTTGACTTCACGGATTGTTTGTCTTAACTCATAATCAGCTTTTCTTGAATAAGTTTCTGTTCTACCTCTGAAATACTTAATCTTAATCTTATCACCATATGTTTCTTGACTAAAGTCTGGTCTTAATTTATTTGAATGAGTAGCAGCATCATATTGAAATGCATCATAGTAAGATATTGTTTCACCAGTCTCTTCATTAATAATCATAGTATCTATTAAAATGGCCGTACCAACTTTAGTTTGTGAGTTGTATTCCGCAGCATCCTGCATAACATAACCCCATTCAGATGCTCTAGCAAACCAACTTTTACCATCAGAAGTAGCTGATGATTGTTCACGGATGTCAGTCATTGGGTCCATCATTCTTAAACCATCTACAAAAGCTTCATATTTGTTATTAGGTTTTTTAGGATCATAATCAGATTTACCTAGACCAGGGATTACACCAAAGGTTGCAACATCAAGTAAGTCTTCTGCTCCTCCATAAGATGTTCTCTCTACTAAAGAAGGTATTGCTCTTTTATTAAACTCCCATGTAGCTCTTCTGAAACTCTTTTGCGTATAAAATCTACCACCAATAGCTTCAATATTATTATTAAGTCTACCAATCAAGTAGTTATTAAAGTTACCAAATGGGTTAAATGCTACATATGATAAAGAAGACAATTGTATAAGACCATCTGCTATTTTATCCATAGCTCCTTTAGTCACTAGTTCATTATCATAATGAATCATAGACATAAACTTTTTAGCTCTTCTTACAACATTAGCATCTTGAGTAGATTTGTTTCCTTTTCTACCAACCTTTCGTCTAACTCCATCTTTGATCTTACCCATAAGACTTAAACCTGTACCTACCGGTGGATCATATGTTCTATTTTCTATAACTTTAACAAAGGCTTCCAATGTATCATCTACAGCACCCATTGTCTCATAGTTTTCTGCCATAGCACTAAACTTAAGAAGACTACTAGCCATATCTTTACTAATCTCTCCTCTTGTAGGTGATGACTCTAAACGTAGCATTCTTCCGTTTAGATCTTTTATCTTTGTGTCATACTCCTCTTTTGTTTTAATTGCACCTTTCTTCCATTGAGACTTTACATAATCTATTTCTTTTTGTAGTTCGGCCATCTGACCATCTGCTCTTGGAGACCCTGTATAGAACACAGGCATTTGGTCAACAATGTATCCTTGTTCATCTAATAGAACATTCTTTACTGTAGATGTTTTCTTAAATGTATTCATAGCCCTACTACTAGCTATACTACCATATAGTTTATTCCAAACACCATCTTTCTTTTGTAGCTCATTTAAGAATTTAGCTCTAACTAATGGAACTCTACCTGTCATTTGTGCTGAAACGCCAATAGGTAGTTTCTTGAGTAGGTCATTCTCATACATGTCAACAAACATTTCATAGAAGTCTTTTCTTGCTACACCTAAAGCAGATGTATCATTCATTATAGCTCTATACTGTTCGCTTGTCATGTCTTCTCCTTTAGATGACATCTCTCTAGTCTGTCTATATTCAGGCTTCACAGCCATAAAGTTTGAATCTTTTTCAATTGCACCTGTTGGTTGACCACCAACTCTTATAGCTTTAGTATAATTTATGCGGTCATAATATTTAGCTTCATAAGCAGCATAAGCAGCAGGTGAAACTCCTGGTTTTACTTGCCAATAACCATGCTCATTTGCTTCAGAGCCTGGTGACCAAAATTCAAACTTTTCCCTAGCTCTTTTAAAATCTTCAGTATACCTATGATATTCACCATCAACAAGTTTACCGTTTTCATCCTTTGTCTCAGCTCTAAAGAAGTTGCTATATGCTCTTCTTTTATTTGCAAGATCTTGATTATAAGCTAAGTCTTCTGCAGATGCAGTTGCTTCATCAAATACTTCTCTATATTCATAAGGGTTTCCTTCATTATCATACAATACAGCACGTAATTCAAATTGCTTATCCCAATATTGTTTACCTATCTTCTTAACATAGTTGCCTGAAAATTGACCGTCTTCATCAAAAGTCAACATAAAATTAAATAGATCTTCCTTTTTTGTACCAGGATCAAGTTTTAACAGCCTTTGAGCTGTTGTTCTAATCATTCTTTCTCTATCAGCAATCTTATCTAATAAAACCTGCTTTTGATATTTACGTATCTTATCCATTGTTGCAAGTAAAAGATCTGGAGACGTTGCCATATCTTTTGTTTGATATTCTGTATCAGAAATATCAGGCACCCTTTTCATAATGTCTTTTAGATCTTGCTCAGTAAAATAACTACCTTCTCCACCAAAATCATTTTTAGAATACTTTTTAATCATTTCCATTACAAAGTAATCAATCTGCTGATCTACTATACCTGGTGAACTTTTTGTACCACCAAGTTGATTTAAGTTAGCTTGAATAGTAGCAATTAAACTTACTTGTGTACTGTTTAATCCTTCAAAAGATTTAAGACTATGCAATCCTTCAAACGTTGTTTTAAACCTATCAAAACCTAACAAATATGTTATATAGTTAGGATCATCAACATTTTTAGGATCTTCTATATATTCTTTAAACTGCCTTATTTGTTTAAGTGCATCCTGTAACAATTCTGCTAAAGCTACACTTTGACCTTGTGGCCCTTGACTCATAGCAATACTTATATATGCTATTGTTTTAGATATTTGCTCTATTTCTTTATCCTTACTTAATAAAGAAAACACAGGCTTCTTAAGAGTTTCAATTGCTTCTCTTCTACTAATTAATGCTCTCTGATAATCATTAAGCATACCCGCAGCTATATTATATTCTGTATAATCTTTAGCGTCTTCTTTATCAGATTCAGTTGTAGTGTCTTGATAATCTTTACCATTCCAAACAGCATTAGGATCATCTTTAGACTCCTCATCTAATCTTCTTCTATTTGCAGAATTTCTATTAGGTGGAATAAGTTCATCTATAATATCCTGAAACATGCTGGGTGGATGTGGTACAAATCTATCAAAAGCAATTTCTCCATTGAAAGTTTGATCAACACCTTTTCCTTCTATTCCAACATTATAGTGTATTGTGGCAGCACCCCATTCATCATAGTAGTCTACTTCATAACCCATATTTTCTGCCATCCTTCTATAAAGGTTGACCTGTAGATTATGTTGTCCTGCTGTAGAAAGCTCTGTTCTTAAACCTTTTTGTTTTAAAACGCTGTCATCTGCAAGTGGATATGCTACATCATATTGTCTAACTAGACCTCTACCATCTTGACTCTTTACCATTTTACTTAAAGAGTTCTTAGTAGTCTTAAGATCCATAATTTTAATCACACCATGGCGGTCAACAATTACAATATCTGCAGTACCTGCAATACCAGATTTCTCATCAAATAAAACTACCTGAGAAAGAATAATACTATCCTTTCTTCTCATGTTCTCCATTGTACTAGAAAGATCATTATACACTTTTTCAGCAACCTCTTTGCTTATAAGGTCTGTGTCAAGTGCTTCATAAGCTTCTTCAAATGTTAAACCTGCAATTTCACTATCTAATAATTGATCAACTGCATTACCTATCTCTAAATTTATTGCTACTTCTTTTTGTCTTTCAGGGCTCATTGTCCCTTTGATTACAGTAGTAACAGACGCATATGTTTTTTTATCAGTGATATTTTGATAAGTGTGTGTCTTCTCATCTAACACAACAATACTACCACCTTCTTTAGCACTTGCAGATAATGAATCTACTTCATCTGTTGTTTCTTGTGCAACATTAAACATAGATTCTATAGTGGCTCTTTGCTTTGAACCCTTTGGTGCTCTTGCTATTGCATCTTTAACTTGTTTTGCTTTCTTTGGTGTAAGGTTATATCTAACGGCACCGTCAACTCTTTTATTTAATTTAAATTGAATACCCTCTGTGTTTAGTAATTTAGCTATGTCAGAGAAGTTTGTATCCGCTTTGATGTCACTAACCTCTAATGGTCTTCCTGTAAGATATTTATTAAAGTTATCTATAATACCCATAAACCATTCAAGTGCCTTTTTAATGACATCTAAAAATGATTTGGTTGGTTGTGTTTCATACTCTTTTTTGAAGTGTCTTGTTAATGCTTGTGTTACAATTTCAAGATCCCTTGCAGTTTCACTAAAGCTTCTCTTTTTATTATATGCTTGCTCAATTTGCTGAGTTAACTCAGGAAAATTCTTTTTTGCTTCATCTAATAAATTATTAAACAGCTCTTCGTTTTCTACTTTTATTGCATCAATAAACGGATGCAACATTTCTTCAATAGCAATTTCATCTGTAACTCTACCTTTTATAAGATAGGCAACACCATTATAGTAAAAAGAATTCACCTCAGTAAAAGGTACATCAGTCTTTCTCCAGTTTGGTATTTGTGCATAAAGAGCACGTGCTTCTGTTACAGATAGTAGCTTCACATTAATCTGTGGAAATAACCTTTTAAGGTGCATAACAACCTGTCTGGATCTAGGCATATCCCATGATCTAGATTTTTCTATAATATCTGTTGCTGTAAACATACCTGGGTTAACATCCACCCTGTATGACTTTGGTGTTCTTGTTACAGTAAATGCATCTTGTGGTATATTATTTATCTCTAGGTACCTGTAAAATCTTTTTAAATTATTCTCTAAAAAGCTTTCCTGATAAGCCATGGTTTGTGGGTTAGAGTTATTAATATAAAACTGACCACCAATACGGCTACCTATTCTTTTGTCTCTAATGTTATCTAACGTTGCCTCACCAAATTCTTTTTGCTTTAAATTAAATCTAATCTCTTCTTGTCTAGTCATTTCTTTTGCTGAGACAAGACTAGGAAAAGCATCTGAATTATTTGCACGCTGCCATCTATCTATAACAACAGAAGTCTTAAGGTCTGTACCATAAAACTCTTTTAGTGCTATATATGCTGGATCATTTACGTTATAACAAGTTGCCATATTTTATTCTTTTATATGAGACACTTAAGTCTTTCAATTAAATTTCTTTCTCCTTCTTGAGTACCACTAAATAAATCAGTTTCTAAAAAGTTTCTAGCATCATCTAAACTTCTAATTCCTTCTTTGGCTAGCTTAGCTTTTGCTTCTGAGTTATTCTCTACATTAGCATCCCACCATACATCTAATTCAGGTGTCTCAGCTATAGTTTGAGACTCATCTAAATCTTTCTTAAGATTATCAGATTCAATTTGCTGTTCTTCTGTTTGCTCTGGCATAGCCATATCAACGTCTTCCATAACAGCATTCTCTGTCTCATCAAATTTAATACTAATCTGATTAGCAGACAAGTCAGCTAGCATCTTTTCTGTATCACCTATTGGAACAGGGGAGTCTTCAATATTATTTTGAACTTCAACTGACTTTTCAGTAGCTGTAATTATAGCACCAGGAGATCTCATAGCCTCTGTCATATTTGTTTGCTCTGGTGTTTGATTAGGAACTGGTTGATCTGCTACTTCATCAGCAGTCATTTTTAGATTTCTTAGTTGCTCATATTCCAAACGAGGACCAAAAGCAAATCCACCACCATACTGTTGGTTTGCACCCATACTTGGAACCTCACTATAGACATTATCCTCACCTTTCTTAAATATTCTATAGAACTTTCTAGTACCTTGTGTTTCACCTATTCTGATATAGTCTTGTTCAATGTCTAGTATTTCAGGATCTATAGTTACTTCTTTATTTATTCTACTATATTTCATTCCTTCTGGTAAACCAGCATCTATTTCAAATGTATTAAGCTTAGGACCATTAACATTAGATGTAGAATAACCCTCTACCAATTCATCAATTAACTCATCTTTAGTCATACCAAATGTGGTCTCAAAACCTGAGTCTTTTCTAAGTGTATCTTCTACATTATTTATAACATTTAGATATCTGTTTATTACAAAAGGAGACACCGCTTGTAGTAAAGAAGCATATTTAAGTTGTAAACCATCTTTTACCATCATGTAGTGTATAATAGATAGTGCACCCGCTCTAGTATCTAAATTACCATAAAGCTTAGCAAAAGACGTTTGTAAGTCTATCTTAGATGAAGCATTTAATCTTCTCCATGTATCTGCTAAAGCTAAGTTTAACTTAGTATTATTTCCTTCTTCAAAAGCTGATTGAACACCTACAAAAGAATCAAGGAAGAAGTTTTCTTCTTGTACTTGATTTCTTAAATCATTAATGATTTTTACAATTGATAAATCAGATTGATCTGCAGGACCTGGATAAATTAAATCATTTGTCAAAGGCGCTGCTAAAGAAGAACTTTCAGTATGATACTTCTGATATGCTTTTATAGTTAAATAAGATAACACGTCCATCTCTACATTAGACATTGTTTCAAAATCAAAACTAGCTTGATCTGTGTCTAACTGCTCGTATACATTATTGATTATACTATTAAAACCTGGGCTAACCGTTAATAAAGTAGCAGGTAATAAATCATCTGATATTTGTGTGTATATCTGTAAATATGTTTTAAAGAAACTATTTCCTTTTTTCAATAAAGGTGTAAGATCCATAGGTGCATTTGGACTAAATAGATCTTGTAACTGTACTCTTGACTGTCTTAAATCTGGAACTGAATTAGGCATTCCTTGAGTTAAAGAAGTAACCTTTGTAAGATTATTTGTAAATGAACTTATATCATTTATTCTTTTGAATAAAGATAGTACTTGTAATTTTTCTCTATCTGTTTGGTTATCTACTGAGTCAATACCTTTTGCAAACAATTCTCTTGTTAATCTTACAGGCTTTTTCTTTTCAGATTCTTCTAAGCTATTTAATAATTTTGCAATCTTTATATTTAAAAGTTTCTTTACACCTGGTTCAAACTTATCTTTTTTGTTAAAAGCTTGAGTATATATATCTCTTATTTCTGCTTGGTTAATAAGCATTAAAGAAGTTTCAAGAGGGATACCAAGTGCAATCATATTACCTACAGCACCAATACTACTTGGATTTAAACCAAGCTTTCTTGCTAATCTTTCTTTTGCATTATCTGTCATAGCAGTAATTAATGCAGAAACTATATCTTGTTTTCTATCATTACCAATATAATCTACACTATAACTTTGATATGGTTTTCCATCTATAGATATAGGTCTATTAAGAGATATTTTATATTCTGTAAGTAGATTTAAATTTTGATTAATCTTTACAATAGGACCAATTGCAGCACCTTTGTTAGCTTCAAAAGACCTAACCATTCCTGTAAAATTATCTACATCTTGCTGTCCCTCATTTACTCTATCTTTAAATAGCTGAACACCTTCCATCTCAACTAATTCAGATAATGCAGTTTCAAGAACTTCTAAATCAGCTGCTTGATAAGCAATTGGTGTATTTCTTTTATCGTTAGCATTCTTGTCTTTAACTAATTCAGTCATACCAGGATGAGACACTAAAGCATATCTAGTATCAACAACTCTATTATTTAACGGAGCTTCAAAAGGAACTCCATTATTTTTTACATAATCATTGTATTGTGCTTCTGTTATTGGTAAGCCTAAAGTTAACATTGCTTTCCAACCATCTTCACTAATTCTTTTATCTCCTGCTTCTTTATCTGTTACAATGTTAAGCTCTGTTTCAGTAATACTATTATCTAATTTTGCAGCTAAGACATCATCTTTATATAGTCTTGCAGCTTCAGAAAGAGTAGTACCAGTTTCATTAACCTTATTGTTTACATATCTAACATAATCTTCATAACTGTCAGTGTACTCAATAAACTCACCATCTTTGACATAATACTCTTTTGTTACAGTATATACTTTATCTATATCAAAGTCAGCACCAGATATTTCTACTAATTCTTTAGGGAACATTGCAGAGGATCCATAGTATGCAGGTAAAAAGTCTACAATCCTTGTTGCCATTGCTGAGTGCTTATCTTGTGAAGGAATACGTACAGCAAACATTTTTGCAACAACATCTGGAATAGCTCTATCACTATTAGCAATTAATTCTAATACTTCAGAGTTATGTGGTGATGTAATTGATTCAGAATATCTCTGACCTGTTGCAGTACTTGGGTCTTTAGGATCAGTGTATTCCATAACACCTACTCTAAGATCATCTAGTACAACTATACCCTCACTAGGTATATTGTTTGATGTAAGCTCTTGTAAATCTGTCAAGTCATCTTTTGTTCCTTTCCAATTTCTTTCTCTAATTACTTCAGATCTTACTGGTATAGTTACACCATCTACTATTTCTACTTCATATACTCTTCTATATATCTTATGTCCAAAGTCAGAAACAAGGGATAATGACAAACCAGGAGATGATTCTTTAAATACACCTCTACTAAAGTATGTTAAAAACAATTGCTGAAACTTTGCAGCAGTAATTGGATTATTAAGATTATACTTTTGCTGACCATCCTCAGTTGAGAAAAACTCTAATAGGTTTGAGCTAGCACCACTAGCCTTTAAACCTGCAACTGCATAATCTAAAAATGCTGCTAAGTTTGGTGTTATTGAACCTTTGGCTTTTGATAAACTAAACTCATCTTGAGCAGCATCAAAAGTAAAGACTAAATTTCTTTTGTTCTTATAATTCAACATTACCCTTTCTGAGACAGCTGTATTATAAGCATCAATAACTTTAGATATTGGTAAGCTTTGACCAAATATGGTAACCTTAATATCTTTACCATTTTCATCTTTAAGCAAATGCTCTGATGTAATTAATGATTTAATCTGTGAAGGATCAGTAATTACTAACTTGTTACTTGGATTAATAACTTGTAATCCTAAGAATTGAGTATTTAAAGTAGTATACTCTAAATCACTATTTGTATCAAATGTACTTTCTGGTGTTAGAGTATTTACATTTTGCTTCATCATTTTTAAAGCGGACTCAGGAGCTGCCATGCTAAAAGTTTCACTATCAGCCTCAGCTTGTTCCATTTGCTCTCTCAAGTAATGTAACTCTTCCATATTAGGTTTAGGAACCCAAACACCATCTTGTTGCGTTGAAGTATATTCTTTTGTTAATACAGTAACAGACATTTTAACTGCTGTCTGACCATCCATATATACATACTTCTTAGAGTTAATTAAGTCTTGATTCTTAGCCAAACTATATGATTCAGTGTTTTGACCAAATATTCTATCACCTGTAACTTCATTACCAACATCTATTGTATCATACATTTCTGCCATAGCAGGACTTAACCTACCAAAACCAAACATAGTATATCTTGATCCTTTAGCCGTAATATAAGCTTGTGCATCTGCTCTATCAATTGAGTTTCCTGTAATAGTTGATGATGCTTGTGGCTCAGAAAAAGCAAACATATTAAATGATTTGCTTGGATGGAATATACCTAGATTGTTATCTGTAACTTCTGAGTAAGCACTATAGTATGCAGCATTATTAAGCTTTGCTCTTTTAACTTTATCAACCATACCCTTTAAAGAAACAGCCTGATCACCTAGTATTAATTCATTGATAGATCTTGAGTTTACCCAGTTATTAAAAAATATCTGTTGCAAGTTATGATTCATATTACTATTCAGATTTAATCTTGCTTCTGAAATAGTTACTTCAGATCTTTGAACTCCTTGTGCTATTGTTAAACCAGATTTTACTTGCTCAGATAACAAATCTTTAATTTGCATTTCATTAAGCATAGCATCAAAATCTTTGAATGCTTGTTTTAAATTTCTTTTAATATCTGCTCTTACAGAAGCTGGTGTTTTACCAGCCCCCTTAAGTGCTTGATTAAGAGTTAAAGCTGGGTTATCTGACTCAACAGATCTAAAAGCTTCTTCAACTAAAGCATCTTGAGTTGCCCCATCAAATACATTACCATTGTTAAAGAAACTAAACGCTCTACCTTCTCTACTGTCATTATAACCTTGGATGTTTGATAATCCTTCGGGATCAACTCCTGTATTTTCAAATACTGATAACCTTCTTGCTTCTCTTGCTATTCTTAAGTATTCATTTTCTATACTAGAATAAAACACATTGATAAGTTGAGGAGTAAGTTCTACCTTGTCACCTTTCATTGTAACAGCCTTAATTATAGGTAGTGTTACCAAATCACCAGTGTTTGAAGCCTCCATAACTCTAATAAAAGTAGGAGACAAACCAACTTGAGTTTTACCCAAACCTTCTACAGAAGATACAACACCACTTCTAGTATTAAATTCAGCAGTATATAAATTGATTAACTCTAAAGCAAACTCTTGTGGAGTGAACTCACCAAAAGCCTGTGTAGCTTTATTAGGTTTTAAAGATGAATTTAACAGATCCTCATTTGTTTCAGAACCATCTTCTAAAATCTTATCTTTAATTTTACTACCTGCAAGTCTTATTACTTGAAGCTTTTGTTCTTTAGAAAGATTTCTAAATGCTTCATTATTTAATAAGTAATTGTTTTTTAAGAAGTCATCAGCCTCTAGATTCTTTATTGTTTCCTCATTATTCAAACTTTGTATTGCTCTAGTATGCAACGTTGGTAGTTGATGAGCAAAAACCAAATCATTGTTTGGATTAACAAAAGATGTGGCACCAACTGACTCATCAAATGCTGCGTTTTGAACAGCTAGTGTTGCAAGTCTAGAAGATAAACCCGCTTGGCTTTTAGAAAATATATTTCTATTTTGTTGGAAAGCCTGATTTAATTCAGTCAGTAATGTATATGACATTGGTGACTGTTCAGAAAAACCATCAATAAGAATTTGTGTTTGAGGATCTCTATTTGCTGCTGGTATAGTCTGACCTAAAGTGTATAACATATATAGAGGACTAATTCTTAAACCTGTTAAGTCAAAAAGTCTTTCTGTATAGTTTTTAGATTTTGCTTGCATATCCACAAAGCTTCCTGTGTCAGAGTCCATATCTTCTTGTATGGATTTTACAAGATCAACTAAACGTATCTTTCTATTTGGATCACTAGTATATAACTTCCTTCTATTAATATAAGCTTGAGACCACTGGTCTAATTGAGAATTAACATTATCTCTATCTGTAGCTTTATAAATAAGTATACCACCACTGCTGTCTCTTTCAACAAATATGTAATCTAGTCTACTATTTTGGAAACCTTTTAATATTGACTGCAATAAAGCACCGTCTTTTACATTAGCTAATGGAGCATCAGAACTCAATTCTTCTGGTGTTACACCAACATCATTTAGAAGTCTGTCAACAACAGCCTTCATCTGAGGATTTAATCTAGAAAAAGAATATGCTCTTTTCAACATATCTACATGGCTCTCTGTATTTTTTACAGCTTTTAGTAAACCATTATAGACTTCATTAAATTTAACTGGAACAATTAACTCTTGACCATTTGCTAATGTCTTATTACCAAAGTAGTCTGTCTCAGCCATAGTTGTAGTAGCAATATATGAACGCAGTTTAAAACTTAAAGAGTTAAACCCACCTATCATAGAAGCCTCTTTATCAAACTCACTAACAGATCTTAATCCTAATGTGTCTTCAGTTTCATCTATTCTTAGTTCTTTATTTGCAGGCATGTCTGCAATAATGTTAACTAATGCTAATACTTCTTTTTTAATGTCTTCTGGATATGTTTTGAAAGCATCTTCAATTGTTTGGAGTACTTCTCTTTTTGGTCCTTGTATACCAGCATTGTGTATACTAGATGTATCATATAATAATCTGAATTCTAGTAAAAGATCATCCATCATTGATTGTGGACTAAATTGGTCTTCTCCTAATAATTTTAAATCTTGTACTTGCTTTACAAACATAGCTGCCATAGATCTGACAATAGTATCTGCTATATCTGTATCTAAATATAAATATCCTACATCATTACCGGTTCTAGTCTCTTGTTTAGAATCATATCTAATTAATGCATTGGCAATACTCATATTACCACTTAGACTATCATCTAACGTTGTAAACTCATTTGTCTGTGGATTAGCATCTCTATACTTACCTGAATCTATATTTTCAAATAGTGTTTGTAATTCATTAGTAGTATATCTAGAGAATACTGCTTTTATAAACTCAATAATTCTAGTAAATAGATTCTTTACATCTGCATCTGTCTTACTAGACTTAGGATTCATCTTGAACTTTTCAAACTCATCTGCCATGTACTCTTCAGCAAACTCATTTTCTAATTGTTCTTGAGTCATACCCTGATACTTCTCAGCGCTGTTTCTAAATCTTTCTAGAGTCTCTTTGTATTTATTGCCGTATTTAGCTTTTACTTCTCTTTTAGCAATCCTTCTGTATTTATTTATGTCTTCTTGTGATAGTAACATTCTAAATACACCATGAAAAGCCTCATGATATTTAAATGGACTTGTTGCACTAGTGTAGATTACACCATCCACTGTAATCCCTCCTGCTATACGGTTAAGATTTAAAACAAAAGCACCAACTCTTTGGTAACCTGCGTTTACACCATTATCCGCTATAGTAGTAAGATCTTCTATAGAGAAGTTATCAGGTAAGTTTGCACTTGCCCAATCTAAGAATTCATTGTAATCTTCTACTCTTTGCACTTCTGTAGTAGCACCAACAAGTTTATTAGCACCACTCTCTAGTGACTTACGTAGTTTAAGAAGTCTTTGATATTCTTTACTTTCATCTAAAGCTTTATACTTTTCTTTTCCAGATAAACCTTCTGTAAGTTCTCTTTCTAAGTTTTCTATATCTCTTTTTACTTCATCTAATTTTGTTTCTTTCTTTGGAGTTTCAGTTGAAGTACTCATAGAACCAGGACCACCCAATGTTGCAACTTTAAAATTAACACTGTTTGCAATAACAGAGTTGTTCATCATCTCTTCTTCACGTGGAGAAAGTTCTTCACCTCTTAAAATTTTATTTATTAAATGATCAATACTTTCTTGATTATCTGCAAAATCATTTGATAAGTTGTCATTAAACTCTGCATCAGATTGATCTAATACACTTTCTTCTGCTTCTTCTGCAGTTTCTGGTCTCTTACTATTTTCTACTTCCTCTTGACTTTCTACCTTCTGTCTTTTAGATCTAGGAATAAAAGGTACATTACCAGCACTTTGTAATGCTTCTGAGCTAGCACCAACAATAATAGTTTGTCCTGTTATAACTTTTGGATCAACTTGTGTTGTAGAGTTTTCTACTATAGTTTCAACCTTAGCTTCATTGCTAAATGTTCTTCTAAAGTTCTTTGGTTTAAGGACCGCTTTTGCAGCTTTAACACGGGCATCCTCATTAAATTTACTAATAAGAGTTTCTAACTTTTCTTGCTGTGTATCAGTTGAATTTACTTCTTCAGGTGTAAGACCTATGTTTATAGTCTCTTCAAGTTGTTTATTGTCTAATGAGAAAAATATACTACCATCTTTTCCAACTTTTAACTCAATGTGATTTCCTGGTACAGAACTAATAAACAGATCTTCAAGATCTATTTTATTATTAAAATCATATGCTTCTTCTGTTGCTTTAGCTTCATCAGTAATCTTACCTACTGTTATTGCTTTATCTACAACTTTAACAAATAAAGCATTTCTTTCCTCCTCTGTTAAACTAGTAGGTTTAAGATTTACTTTAGCATACTTACCATTTGGTAATTTTACAATAGCAACATATCTATCAGGTCCGCTTAATATATTTGCTTGATTTTGCAGATCTAAACCAGCTATAATATCATCAAATAATTTTACCCTTTCATCTCCTTGTGCTGTTGTATTATAATCTAAAGTTCTAGTACCAGCTACTTCAGGATTAGCTCTTAAGTTAAAAACAAAAATATTACCTGCATCATCTGCTGTGTTATAAGCAAGTGCATCTAGCTTTTTATCTTTTTTATCAAAAACAACTCTTCCACCTTTTACATCTAGTGAAATTGTAAATGGTAGTGTACCGTTTTGAAAATATAATGGGCCATCAGTAAAATCATATGAGTCAAATGTCTGACTAATTAAAGCATTTAATGTAAAGGCTTTTCTAACAGCCTCTAGCTTTTCATCTTTAGTTAACTCATTAGATTTAATAGGTAAAACAGTATTAGAAGCTTGTCTAGAATTCATGTTTCTAGGATCAATTTCTTGTCTTGTTTCTTGATCAAATATTGAGTATGCATCTGTATTTATATAACCAAAGATACCATCAGAGCTAATACTTGGTGTTATATCTTCAGGCCAATTGTTAAGAAGCTCTTGTCTTAGATCTTCACTACCCAATCTAATTCCTATGTAATATTTACTTCTATATCTTTTAATTAAAGGATTTGATTCACCGTATTTATTACCAGCAATGTCTTCAACAGCTAATTGATCTTGTGTTAATGTACCGCCTTTTGGATCTAGCATAACAACTAACTCTAAACTTTCCATTTGTTTTGGAGATAGTTGTGTCATAATATAATTAAAGCTTTCTTTAGCTTGTGCTAAAATAGCTCTACGCTCATCCAAATCAGTTACCCCACCATAAGTGACGTGAGGATACATAGTAAATAAATCTTGACTTTTGATTCTACTAACGTTGTCTGATAATAAACTAAAATCAGCAACAATAGGTATGTATGATCCATTAAACTGTCCAGGATATACTTTTACAGTAGCTTTATCTTTTTCTTTTTTAGTTCCGTTTTTCTTGGTTACATCAATAATTCTTAATACACCTTTTGCTGCTTGCTTTGGAGTACTTAAGATAATATATTTAATACCATCTTTCATCACCTGCATACCTTGATGTAAGTCAGTAACACCATCAAAAGCAAATGGTGCTGAATCAGGTACATTTGCATCTAAGCCCATTACTAATGCTTCTTTTGCTCTTGACGCATCTAAGAATGTTCCAAATACAGATCCATAATTACTATCTAAGAATTCTATTTGTTCCTTAGATAGTTCATTACCTTTTTTATCTAGTATACGGTATTGTTTAGTTACTGCATCTGTTTGAGGATCTATGATAGTATACTCAATAACATTAGCAGTTTGTCCTTCTTTATATACAGTTTGTGCTTGATTACCCTGGAAAGCCTCACCTTCTGTAACATCTATATCCTCTAGTTCTACAAAATCATTTAACGTTAAGTCAGATTGATTTAATACAGTTGTTAAAATTGGTGTTTGTGCCAATCTATCAGGAGAAGATAAAAACTCTGCAAAACCCTCATCAGTTTCTAAGAACTGTTTTTCTACAGGCTTATTATACATAACATTGCCATTTGGATCAGCTGTCATTGGTCCAGCTGCCCAAACTTTTTTCATTGCAATAAATGTTGCTTTAATATTTTTAGCTTGCTTACTGTTATTCCATTCTTCTGGACTAAGAGGTTCACCATCTAGCAATGCCTGTTGAGCTGCATATTTTCTATACTGATTTCTTAGGATCTCATCTAACATAGGTGTTATCCTACTACTATCAATATCTATAGGAGGTAAACCAGCATCATCAAGAATTTGATCTAAAGCTGTTCTCGTTTCTTCCGCTGCTTCTGACGCAATATCCTCTTCAGTTTTTTCTGCTTGTTCTGTTTGTTTTTCTCTTCTTGTTTCTTTGTAAGCATTTAAAAGTCTTTCTATTTGATCATACCTTGCTTTATTATTTTTTGGATCTACATAACCATAATCATCATAAAAGTCTGTTAAGTAATCTGCATTTCCAGTTTTAAGAAATGCACTTACCTGTACTAAATCAGGATATATACCAAGTTTTCCAAGTTGGTTTACTAATTCATTTGCCTCAATAATATCTGTATATTGTTCTGCTGCTTCTCTAACTAACTCAGCACGTCTATCACCTAACTCTTTGTTTACTTGATATTGTCTATCAGATATTTCTGCTATTCTTTCTGGGTTACCCAAATACTCCAATGCTTTATAATAGGTCTTCTGTCTACCTTTTAAGGCACCATAATCTACTATCATATCAAGAGCTTCATTCATAGCATCTTCACTTACAAAAGCACCAGAAGTAGAAGCCATGTATCTAACATAGTTTCTAAACTCTCTTCTCAAAGCATTCATTCTTCTTCTATCAAAAGAACCATCTTTCTTTGTAAACTTAGGATCACTAACAAACTTTTTAAAAGCTTGAAGTCTTTTAATTTTTTCAGCTTTTACTTTATTTGTTTCTCCAATACCTTGATCAGCCCCTTTTGTAGCAGCAATCTCTGCTGTTAACAATGTTATTTCTCTATCAATAGAGTCAACATCTAATAGCACAGTTAAATCTTTAGCAGCCATTCCATCAAACAAAGGCTCACTTTCTAGTCTACTAAATAAATCATTTGCTCTTTCTGTTGCTCTAACAAACGTGCTATTAGTAAACATATATAAATACTTAGCATGCTCATAAGCAGCCTGTCTATATGCTTCTTGTTCATACTCACGTGGTTGAGTTTTTCTATTGAACTTCTTTTTATCAAAAGGATTAGGAAACTTTTCTTCAACCTCAAAAAACATTTTCTCTGCTTTATCCATACGGTCAAGAGTGTCTTGCATACGCTCACGTGCTTTACCACTTTTGATTTCATCCTTGGTTAACTCAGGAAATGCTTCTGATAATTCTTCATCAGATAATTTTTGGAATGCTTCTATTTGATTTCTAAACGCACTAGCCTTACCACCCGCAAATATTGTATAGTATTGTTGAAACTTAGCAAAATCTTTTTGATCAATAAAACCAAATAAATCTTTAGAATATACATTTTGCTTCATGTTTTCAGCAACTTGTTTTTGTATATTAAAGTTCATTTTATTTGGATCAAGCATCTCTGTTGGATCAATTGCTTGATTATCCCATGCTTTATTGTATACTTCAACAAGGTTATTTATAAATTCTTCTCTATTGGCTTTATGCTCAGCATAGGCTTCTTTTTGTGCTTTGGTACCCATACCAAATAAACCATAGTTATAAATTGAAGGTACACCCTGGAAAAATGCTTTCTGGGGCAGACTAACTAACCCACCCATTAGAAAACCAGACATAAATACTTCTAAACCTTCTTCTGAAAATTGACTACCCATTGCAGACAACATCATTTCTTTTTGTAGTGCCTCACCACCTGCAGTAGGATCTTTTATTACTTCTCCATAATAACCTTTAGTTGCTGCTGCTATAGCTTCTTGACCAACCTCTTGAACACCTTCTGCAATATTCGCAGCAAAATAATCTAAACTTGCTAATGCACCTGAGCCAACTAAACCTCTCCAACCACCTGCTTTTACTTTTGCTGTAAAACCTTTCCAACCTCGGCCAGCATTTTTAAAAGGACTTAAAATCTTTTTACCAGCACTATCTACTGCTTTTTTACCAGCAGTATTAACTATACCTTTTTGTACACCACTGGCAAAAGTGTTACCTAATGATTTAGCAATGGCACCTTTGAATCCACGAAATGCAGTACCTAACACAAACCAGTTACTTGCATAAATTAATGGGGCATTTGCCATTAAGGTGTAAAATTGTGCCTTATCTGCACTACGTTGTATTCTTGCTACTTCTTCTTCAGTTAATGCTTTACCACCTTTTTGTGCACTCAAGTCATTCATACCTTGAGCCATTACATCATTGTATACCATACCTGACTCTAGCTTAGCTTCTGCCATTGCAAGGTTTACCATTTGGATATCTCTATAAAATCCACCAAAAGCAACAGATGCTTTGGCCATATTAGATAAGTTTTGACCTGTATTCTTTGCTGTCTTTAAAGATTTAATTGCTGCTACACTATTTGGAGTAAATGCATTACCTAATCCATTAGCTACTACTTTACCACCACTTTTAGCAGCAGTCCAAAAATCTCTTGCAGTATCTAGATTTCTTGCTTGTTGTAAAATAGTTCTTGAATATTTACCTATATCTTTTATTCTATATATTGCTTTACCTAATTTTGCAATATTAAAACCTGTTCTAGCAACAGCTACAGGTGCAGCAGAACCACCAGAAAGATATGTGGCTCCTGCTAATAAAAGTTCTTCAAATGCTACAGATCCAATAATACCCATAGTGTATGCAGAGTTAGCAAATAAATTATTTGTAAATGCTAATGCCCCATCTCTTGAACTAGACATAATACCCATAGCATCAGCGTAATCACTAGCACCATCTAAATCTGGCTCTAAATAATTTCCACTAAATAAGCTACCATATGAGTTATATACACTTGCAAAACCACCTGCTGCAACACTCCACCATTGACTACGCATTCTAGTAAAGTCATCCCAAATAGTTGAGTTTGCGTTATAGTAGTTTTCCATACTTGAAGTAGGAGAATATCCTAAATCATCAAACTCTGGATGCTCATAGTATCTCATAAATTGAGTTTGCCTTGCACCAGAAAAGGTAGGAGAAACAGGAACTTCAGCCTGAGACTTTGGAGTTAAAGTCATTGCAGCTTTCATGTTTCCTGCAACATCATAAATATCTAATGGTTTCTCTTGGTCTGTTGGATTAAATGTATCTGAAGAATAGCTTGGAGCAACACCTAAACTAGCCATAGCATTAATGCCATACTTATCAATCATTGGCTTAGCAGCATTTAAACCAGCATAAAAGTCTGGATCTGCTAGAACATTCTTAGTGTTTATCTCCTCTGGGGTTTCAAACATTTCCTCAATAGGGGTAAACTTGAACTGCCCTTCAGGTATAATACTCTGTGGGGCAGGTCTCTGAGATTGTTCAATAGCGCTATTTAATGGCGTTTTAGATTGATTCTCCATCTGTCTCTTATTTATTTGTTGCCGTATTGAGCTTCATCTCTTTTACGTTGCAATTGGTTTTGTAATCTAACCTGATCAAAATATGCTCTTTGATTTGCCATTTGTTCTTCTAAACCACGCAAACCTTGACTCATATCAAAATTATAAGTTATAGATTGTGTACGGTAATCACCCTGGCGTTCAACACCTTCTTCATAAGGTATATACATATTTACATCAGCATTTAATACATAGTCATTAGTACCATTCTTAATAACTCTATATTGTACTGTTGGGGTAATACCATTATCATTTGGTATTGTATAATCAGCATAACCATTGGTACCTGATACAATATCTATTTCTGTAGGAGAATAAAAAGATGTATTATTACTCTTCATGTTTTGATCAAAGTTCTGATCATAAACCATAAAGATACCTGCACCTTCATTATCATCACCAACACCCTGCAATAATTTTACTTCATTTGATGTTAATGCACCATACTGATCACTAGCTGGTCCACTTACTTTTGATGCTAACCACTCAGGAGAAAACACAATCTCATAACCAGCATGTGTCTTATCTGCTTTACTTGCTATATCAAATACAGGTTTGTATCTTAATGTTGCAACAGGAGCTATAGCATCAGTATTAGATCTTTTAGGATTACCATACCAAGTTTGTAGATCTTCTTTATATAAACTCCAAACTTTAACAGCCAATGCATTTTTTTCTAAAAGCTCTTTTTCTTTATTTAATTTACCATATCCAAGACCATATGCTTTATTATCTTTCTCAAGATAATTCAACTGATTAACTAAATTAATCATCTCTGCTTCAGCACCTGGATTACTTGTTAAAGGATTAAGAGAGTAGTTATATGTTGGGCTACTTACAACATCACTGTATGCACCACCAAAGCCATATCTAGCAGAATTAAAATCACCACCAACAAAATTGTCTCCTAGCTGTCCTGTTAATTTAGCGTTTAGTTTAGTTTTTAAAGCATCATAAACCATACCTGCTTCAGACTCTACAGCACTCATATCTATTTCATACTTACGGGAGCCGTCTTCATTGTAAACAGGGAATGACTGTGTACCATACTCAGTATATCTTGTTTGAGTTGCAGGGATTTTATAATCAGTATTACTTGTTCCTGTATCCCACTTCCAATCTAAATCAACATTTAATATTTCACCTTTTTCAACACCTTGTACAACATACTTAATATATTCTTCTTTGCTTGCAAATGGTACACCGTTTAAAAATAAACCTGGCATGTTACCATTTTGCATAAGATTTTTAACATGTCTATCTTCAGTTTGTACTAGTTGTACTATCTCATCATTATATACTTTTTCATACTTCTCATAGGTATCTGTAATAAAGGCATCAACACCTTTCATTTGTGTAAGAGTACCACCTGGACCATTCATTTTATTGTATAAGTCATCATACATTGTTTGACCTTCAGGACCTAAAGTTAAATTAGGGTTGTTCTTTGTTTGCAGTCTAGTATCTACAAAAACGTTATTCTTTTCTGTAAAGATATCATTAATGACATTACGGTATTTGAAATCTCCTGGTACTTCTTTACCATCAACTGTAGTTGTATTACGTGTAAGAAGTTTTCTCTTTATGTTTTCTATTGTACCTCTATACTCTTCAACAGTACCTGGTTCATCTCCAGGTAACATAATACCAAAAGTTTGATCTTGTGAGCTATTATCCCCTTTAGGATTCATTAGCTGCATCATATTCAAAATATCATCAACCTGTGTTGTTGCTAGTTTTTGATCTGCTTCTATATATTGAGAATTACTACGCTGAATCATATCAACATTTTGTGTTGCCTCACCATCTTTAGTTGCAACATCAATACTTTGTGCATCACCAATAGTAACATTATTACCTTGCAGGGCTGCATTTAAAGGATTATTTAATGCTGCATTTTCTCTTGCAATTTTTTCACGCATTCTAGCGTCTTCTCTATCTTGCTTAAACTTCTCAAGATTCATTGCATTTATAGCTCTAGCTTTAATTTCTGCCATGTCATACAAATGCCTTTTTTCATCTACAGCATATTGGTTTTCACGCATTGTATACTCATAGTCTCTTGCACTAAATGCTTGAGCTGACTCCATCATATCATTCATAATATCATGTTGCATAAGCATACTATAAGCTCTGTTAAGAGTACCGGCTAAACTATCTGACGCAGGCAAGTTTCCTTCATCCTGAATCTTTTTCATATTTTCTATATCACGCTTATAAGCTTCAATATCAGAAAGTTCTTCATTATGAAGTTGATCTATTTCAGATCCCTCTACCAAACCATTAGTTAATTTGTAACTATCCCAAGTTACGGCAGCACGTTCTGCAGCTGCTAAATCTTGTAATGCTTGTGGTAATCTCTTATCATTTATAGCGGTAATTCTTCTAATAGTTTCATTAGCCCACATCTCTTGACCTGCTTTTAAACTTGAAGCAGCTCCATTTTTTACTGCATCTGTAGCAAAGTCCATACCCATAACATAAGCTTTTGTTTGATATGCTCTTTGTACATTAGGATGATTCATCAACCTATTTCTAATTTGTTGTAATGCAGCTCCTGTAACTAATGTTCCATTTTGTTCAGTTATAATCCAGTCAGTATTATTTATCTTTCTTAAATTACCAGGACCTTCTGGTTTATTAGGATTAAACTTTGGGTTATCTACTAAAGCAAACCTATCCATCTTCATTTTTAGAGGAGGATCCATCTCTTCTAAAATCTTTTGACTCATCTTAAATAAATCAGCATCAGGTACATACTCAGGTAACCCTTGTCTTAACGCATCATCAGCAGATGAATTCATAAACTCATCCATTTGATATTGCATAGCTCTAACACCAACATCCCACCATTTATCTGCAACATCTACATTAGGTGAGTTCTTAAGATTATCAGCACGTTGCATTTGATCTCTATATGCTGCTGTAAACATCACATCTTTTACAGTAAGATCATCTTCATAGAAAGGAGCAAAAACACCTTTAGCAGCTTCTACATTAGCTGCAATAGATAAATCCATTCCAGAAATCTTTTCAATATGAGGTGCTATCTGTTCTGCATACTGATCTCTTCTATCTCTAGTATCTTGTCTAGATAGATCTGCATACACAACTTTATTATATAAATCATTTGTTGCTTTAAAATTAGTATCATACTTATCCTGCCTTGTATCAAGCACGGCAGACAGAAATTTATAATCCGGTGTAAACGGTTTAATTTCTGGTAAATAAGTATCTGCTCCTTTGATGTATGTACTCATAATTCAAAATTAATATTATTTAATAAGTTTACAAAGCATTGACGGTAAACTCTTTAAGTTTAATAACCCATCTGTCCCACTGAAAACGGGAATGCTTTTCTATATTTCTTTTTTACTTCTGTTCCTTTTTTACCTTGGTTTACATTAACATTACCTGTTGGACTATAAGATGGAAAACCACCTCTTCGTTGTGCCTCAACTTGAGCATTTGTCATACCTTCTGTAGCATTTACATTATCACCATATACTATAGGATAATTTTCATGAGCTTTACCTGGAAATAATTCTTGAAGCTTTTGTAGTCTTTCAATTCTAATTTGTTCTTGATCAGCTGAACTATCTTTATATAACATTCTACCATCAGGAGTAAACTCTACATAACCACCAGACCTTGGATCTACATTATAAGTATCATATAAAGTATTGAGGTTGTAAGTATTAGCTGCATTAGTCAATCCTGTATTATACAATTCATTATACTTAGCAGTTTTCCAATTATCAAAATTCTGAGCTTGTTGTAATGCAGTTACAGTATCATCATATAAACCTTTTTGTGTTTTAGCATTTTGTATATCAACTTTCATATCAAGCTGAGGTTGTAAAGCTGCAACACGGTTCATTGTTCTAACATTATTCTGATTTACTTGGTTTATAGCTTTAGCATTTGCATCTAAAGTTTTACCTTGTATATCACTTCTAGCAATAGCTTGTGGACCATAAGCACCTAATGCATTAGCCATTACATTCTGAGCTGCTAGATTAGCATTTACTCTTCCTGTATAGTCATCTAATACATAATCTATCTTTTGATCTTCTAACTCAGGAGCCCACGGTAAAAACAACTCATCCTCTATTGCATTAAGAGTCAATAAATTATTAATGTCCTGCTGCCACCATTCTCTTGGAGGAAGTGGTGTATCTTTTGGTATAGGTGGTGTTTTTGGATCATCTGGTACATCTAAATACTGTGTATCTCCAGGTTCATAACCTATATCAAAACCAGGAGCATTTATAGTAAATACACCTGCTTTACCATCTAGTCTTCTTTTCTTAAAGTCATCATCTATCTTACCATCTCCATCTTTGTCATATTTTTCTGGATGAGCTTTAAACTCTTCATCAGAAATAAAGTAAGGAATGTAAGTAAGGCCTTGAGCTTCCATGTATTTCTTACGCTCATCCTCATATGCGTTTTGAAACTTAAGCCAGTTATCAATATATGCTTGATCAGTCTTTTTATCCCCATCAGCATCTCTTTCCATCTTAAATTGAAAGTCAGGAATTTTATCAATGATTGCTTTATTTCTAAAATAAAAATCTTCTTTTGATTTATCTTCAAAAAATTCATCAGAACCAAATCCGTATCTATTACTGTATTGTGTAACAGGTGAATCAGATGCAGAATATAATCCTGGTATAAATATGGCAGCACCAGACTCATTGGTTATTTGCTGCTGACCAGTTACATCATCAGAATAAACAGAATATGTTTTACCATCTGATCCTTTAACTTCAGTCTTTGTTACATTTTTAAGCCTGTCTGCATATTGACTATAATCAAACTCTGTTGCAGGTCTAACATATTTAACTCTTTTCTTACCATTTTCTGTTATGATAGTAGGTGTATATCCACCATTTACATATTCATTATGCTTTTTATAATTAGCTGAACCTTCTTTAAACGGATTGTTACCTGACTCAACTTTATCAACCTGGTTTTCAGATACTACTTTAGTTTCTTTAACCTCTACAGTTTGATCTTCAGTATTAAGTTCTTCATTTTCATTAATAGTTACTTCTTCATCTTGTGTAGATGATTCAGTATTATCAGAAGCATTAGTATCTTTCATATACTGAGGTGGTATTGGACTACCAGTTGCAACTGCTATAGCTAAAGTTCTTGCAGCTTGTTTGTCTAATGGTGGTGTTCCATCTGGAAACTGCCATACTTTGCCATCAAATGTAGGATCTTTTGCACCTTCTGGCCAACTTTGTCCTTTTCTTTTAGCATATTGAGAAGCTGTCTCACCTTTCTTTTGATATTTAGTTAAACCAGCTTTACCTAAGAAATCACCCATTTCAGTACCAAACTGAGCAGTCATTAGCATATCATTATTAGCTATTGCCATACCCAACTCTTGTTGTTGAGCTGTTGGTTGTTGTGGTTGCATTTGTTGTTCCATACCTTGTGGAGGCATGCCTTCTTGTGACATTTGCTGTTGTGCCATAAACTCTTGCAACATTAATATCTGTTGTTGTTGCTCAGGTGGTAAAGCTTGGAATGCTCTTTCTTGAGCTTTTTGTTCTGATATCTCTTCCATCTTAGCTGTAAATGCTATAGGGTCTTCTCCTATAGATGCTAAGTATGGGTATGATGCTAATGGTACACCGTCTTGGAAATCTTTTTTTGCTTCTTGTATAAAGGCAAGCTTAGATAAATCTCCCATATTTTTTTGCAACATAAGCTCTGCACTTCTAGCAGAAATATCATCAGCATACTGTGAGTCTAATTCAGCATAATAATCTTGTAATCCAAAACGTCTAGAAAGTACAGCTGGCGTTTTTCTACTACCACCTATACCAAACTCTTGCATTTCATCAGGGCTCATTCTTAAAGCTCTTGTATCAGAAAAAACAAAAGACTGTTCTGGTAAAAACATTGGTACTCCACCTCTGTTATGTCTTGGTCCTGTAATATTGTAAAGACCAAACATACCATCATTATTTAAATCTGTTAATACAGTTTCTCCACCCTCAGCTTCTAAATTAGCTTCATCTCTAGGTACAGCACCTAAAGAATATCTTACAGTCTCATCTTGTGTATTATTAAAATTTGTAAGACCATAATATTGTTCTGGAGTTGTAACCAAACCATAATCAGCTTGATCACCAGATGTAAGCCCACCACCACGTTGCATAAGTTTGTCTTCAACTACTTTGCCGTCAACTAACTTAAATCCTTTTGGTAATTTATTTATTTTAATTTTTGCCATAATTATAACATTTCTATGTCAGCTCCCGCTGCAATTAGTTTTGCTAACATTGCTGAATCAACACTAACTGTTTCTCCACCTTGTTTAGCTTTGCCTAACTCTTCTTTATGTAGGTAACCCATTTCTTTCATTCTTAAATGATCCTCCATCTTATTAGCCATATACCCTTTACCATTTTTAGGATCATACATCATATGTGGTTTAAACTCTCCACCTTTTTTTGTAAGATATAATCCAGTAGTTGCGTCACCTTCACTACCCATTATACCTGTGTTTACATCAAACGTTCCTCTTTTATTAAAGGCATCTGTTTTTGTACCATATATATTATCTGCAGATAAACTTACTCTCAAATCATCCATTGCCTCTTCTTGCTCTTTTTGAGCAAAGTAATCATTAGCTACATCTGCAGCTTTAACAGCAAAATCAGAAACATCACCAAATGCTGTAGCAACAGTGCTGTTCTTAACTCTATCTAAAAATCCTTTTAAACCTCCTGTATTTACATCTACTTCAGGTTTCTTAATTTTTGCATAGAGTTCTTCCGCAGAAGGGGATGGATCTACAGTACCTGGAGCACCTTTCCCTGATCCATCACCACCATCAATATCTATATAATCAGGAATACCATCTTTATCTTTATCTACCATTGGTGAATAAGTACCAGTATTTGCATCCTCTAATGAAGGTGTATCTGTTTGTACAGGACCTAATTGTGGACCTTCTTGTTGTTGAACATAGGCTTCATATTCTTGCTGAGCGTTTGGTCCACTTCTAGTTATAGGATCTTGCATAAACCATTCTTGAAAAGTAAGTGTTTGATCTGCAAATGGCGCACCACCTGTTTGCATAAATGCAGTTGCAGCTGTTACATCTCCTGCCATTAGTCTTGCAAATGATATTGGATCTTCTTTTATCTTTTGTTTAGCTTGTCTTGCTCTTTTACCAAAACCAAATAATGCTTTAGGTAATACTTCAGCACCATATTTAATTACTATATCTTCATCTATATCTTCATCAGTAGGAGCTTCTGGTGGTCCTATAAAATTAGGATCAGTTTCATTTACTTTAGTATCTTCTACTGTAGTATCTTCTACTTCTACTGAAGTATCTTCTTCTATTTCTATACCACGGTCTTTTAATATCTTAGCTCTAAGATCTTGATATGCCTGTATTGCAGCATCAGACATTCCCTCTGTACTTTTAGTTAAAAAAGTTTTTATTTTAGGATCTAAATTTAAATTCTCTATACCATCAAGAAAACCTTGTTCTGTATATTTTGCTGTATTTTCAATTAATTCTTCTGGTGTTGAATCTTGATTTTCTTTCATAAATTGAGTTTGGAAATCTTTCATAGCTTGAATGTTCTCCGCACTACCATCATAGTTTATAGTATAAGTTGCATTTCTATATTTATCCAACTTATTCTTTATAGCCTTACCTCTCCAATCTCTAAAGCTTCCATCTTTGACACCATCACCATCTTTATCCTTACCGCTAAACATATTTTCATAACCCTCTAATAAAACATTTGCTGCTTTACCTAGATTAAATTTGTTATTATTATATATAGCTGGATTTACATATAATGGTCCTGGATTTAATACGCCTTCATCTTGTCCTTTGTCAATAAAGTTTCTATTGTCTTTTTCTTTAGGTTTACTTGTATCAACAAAATTAACTTGGTTCATAAAAGATGCCAATTGATTTTGCATGTCTGTTCCTACTTTGTCTCCCTGAAGCATTGCAGCTTTTACAGCATCATAATTATCACCCCCACCTTGTAATTTAGGTTGAGCATATTTGCCCGGAATATCCATAGTAGGCCAAGGTACACCACTGCTTTTTCCCCAAAAAGTTCTTCCTATTGCCTTTCCTTTAGGTAAATCTTCTTCACGTATTAAATCTCTTTGTTTATAAATACCTTCATCCCTATCTTCAATACCATTTTGATTTGCATCTCTAAATTCAAATGTTTGCATTGGATTTGGTACGTAACCTGGAGGAATCATACCTTGTATATCATATGGAGCCTGGCTTACTTCATTACTTTTTATTAAGTCACGAAGTTTAATTTGCATTCTTTGCAAAACAGATGGATCTTGTACAGGTAAACCTTCACTTGGCATTTCAACACCTTCTTGTCCTTTTTTCCAACCAGCTGCATTACGTGCAAAGTTTGCCATCTTAACTACAGAAGGAGGATACTTTTCTTTATTAGCTAATACTTTTTTATATGCTTGAGCAACTGACATACCACGTGCTTTAGCCCATCTAGTAAACTTACCTTTATTCTCAGGCTTAATTTCAATACCTGATTTAGCCATCTCTATAGGATCAATAGGTATATCCATATTAGGTGCATCCTCTTGTATCTCTTCTTCTCTAGCCAGTTGTTGTGGATTATTTGTAATTTGTTCAGCTGTAGGTGCTTTAGGTTGTTGCATTTTTTGTACGTTTTCAAAAATAACAACCACATCTTCTTGAGCCATACCTACTTGCATAAGTGCTTGACCTATAATATTTTGATCAGCCCCTTGTTCCATAAGCATAACAACAACTTCTTCTGGTTTTTGGCCAGATTCTATTGATTGGTTGAACATTTCAGCTATTTGCATAACCTGTGGATCAACCTGCGGTTGCTGTTGCATACCAGGTTCATTAGGAATCATTTGCTGACCACCCTGCTGTTTTACACTTTTTTTGTTTAAATCCACGTTCATCATATTATATTATTAATATACAAATAATTAAGGAGATTCGCTAATCTTTATGGTTTAAGAATTCCTAATTATGTTTGTCATTATAAAGTTTGGAGCAGCCATTGCTGCATTTTTTGCTTGTTTATAGTGTCTCCTATTTAGTTTATCATATATATGTTCTGCAAATTGTATTTTGTCAGTATCATCATATAACCCTTCAATGTAATTTTTATATATACCGTACTCTCCACCTTTTGCTAAAATTCTAGGAGTTTGATTATTTAAATTAGCACCAGCATCAGCTACTTGTGAAGGATATAAATCATTTATATATGTATTAACCTTATTAATATAACTTGGTGACTTTTCTTCTATACCAGTAGCTAAAGCAACATCATATACAATTTCAGGTAAAAATCTATAGTTAGTAGAACTTCTATCCGCTAGGGTAGCATTATATAGTTTTCTAAGTTCTTCTACTTCTTCTTCAGGTGTTCTTGTATCATCAACTCTTCCTGTATTAATAAGTTTATTTGTTCCTTGGTTATATGCTAATACAGCCATGTTTCTAATATCTTCTTCAGTTAAACCTAAAGTTGGATACTGTTCTGCATAATCTTTAAATAACTCATAATTTTTAGTAAGAGTATAGCTTATAGCATCAACTGCTTTTGTATCATTAGCTAAATCTTTTGGACTATTTATATCAAAATATTCTCTAGCAAATTTATCTAAAGAAGCAAATTTAGTTTTTCCTACACCTAATGATATATCTGCTTCTGTTTTATCTTTAATATCATATGCAACACCTTTCAAACCAAAATAATCATCTCTAGCTTCTTCTACAGTTCTTGGTGCATTTAAACCTATACCTGACTCAACACCTGTTATAGCAACTGTTGCTGACTCAAGCCAGTCTTGATCAACATCAGAATTTAAAATTTCTGGTATCTTATGAGAATTATATTTTGCTCTCTTAAATATAGTTTCAACTTCATTTAAACGTTCTCCCTCAAACTGAGTATTATATCTTAATTGAAGATTATTAATAGCATTATAATTAGGTACTTCACCATCTGCTTCTGTTACAGCAGTTTCATTATATTTAGATCTTACTTCTACATCTTCATTTGGTCTTCTAATCCAAGCAGTAGTAAGTTGATCATATGGTTGTTGTAATACTCTACCATTTACATTATGTGTTATAATAGGAACACCATCTACTATATCAGAAACAAATCCACTGTGTGTATTATAAGTTTTTGATTTTAATGTTTCTGCATGATGTGATGAACCATCCCAAAATAAACCTACAATATCTCCTATAGCATAATCACTAGCTTTTGTTTGTGATTCTTTTTTTACATTTTTAGTAATCTTTCTTAGATCATTTATATCTGTTTCTTCATTGATTCTGTTAAATCTTGGATCATCATATATATTATAGACCATTTCACTATTATCTGCGTTTTCCATAGATTCATATAAATCCCATGCATCTTTGTACTTAACACCTATAGCTTCTGTAAGAACATTATTTCTCTCAAGTATTACACACATACCTGCAGCACATCTATCTTCTTCTAATAGATTTGGTATATCATTAAAGACTGTAGCTTTAGGATCATCTTTTGCATTTTCTGTGTTATATCTTTCTAGTGCTTCTCTAGTCTGATCACCAAACTTACCATCAATACTAGTAGTATTTTTATTAGGTAATGTTTCAGACATATAACCAAGCTTAACTAATTTCTCTTGAATACCTCTTACTTCAGATGAATTGTTTGCACCATATTTTTTATAATATCTTGATATAGCATTTGGATTTAAATTAATATCATCAACCATTGCTCTATGTGCAGCATATGTTTTTGGACCATATTTTCCATCTACACCTGTTGGGCCTATGTCATAACCTTTTCTAACTAATACATCTTGTAAATCCTTTACCTCATTAGGAGCAGCACTAGTCATATCTTTCCACCCTTCTGCATAAAAATTAGACTTTTTAATAAAATCAGCTATTAGTACTGGATCTTGATATTCATTAAACTCAGACTCTTGTGAAACATCAAATAGTATATTTTTAAATTCTTCATCTGAAAAATTAGGTCCTTTTATCTTTTCATATTTTTGCAAATACTCTGGTAATATATTTGTGTCAACAACATTTGTGTTATCTCTTTGTATTTCTAATGTATCAATTGGTATAGTATCAAAAGGATTGAATTCATCCTTATCATCACCTATAATATCAAAATCATTTTCTGTAAATAGTAAATCAGAATAACGTGAGGTAGGTGCAGGCTTTTTATCAATGATAGGTATTGTTGGCATATTAACTCTTGTGTTATCTTGAGCAATAACAGGAATTTCACCAGCATATTGTCTGTAATACTTTCTTGTAATACCTAAATATTCTTGAGGTGTTTTGTTTGGTTGTTTAACATTAGGTCCATATAAATTAGGAAATACCTCTGATAAATCTTTACCATCCCTGATTACATTTCCAAAAAATTCTCTGGTACCTTGTCTACCTAAAAAGTTTGATAATGAGATTATATCATAGTAATCAAAATCAAAATCTTTTATTTGAGGTTTGTATTCATTCATAAGATCATATGCATCCTTTAGTAAAGGTGTTGTTTTATTTACTTTAACACCTTCATTTAATCTCATATCAAATATTCTATTTTGTGCATCTAAATCTTTTATAAACTGATCTCTTGTACCATCATATAATTTTCCTTTCTCTAGTTCTGAAAAACGTTGACCGTATAATCCAGATGCCGTAGAGTATGGGTTTTTCATTAACTGCCCATTTAAACTTTCTGCTTCAGCAATTGCTCTTTTTAATTTATTTTCATCAATATAATTAATTGTATCCTGCCATTTTTCTGGTGGAACCTCTTTACCTTTTTGGAAATTTGGATTTTTAAGTGCTTCTCCAACTGGTAATATTTCAACCGTGTTAGGATCAAAAAGCCTTTGTCCTCTATCACCTATAAATTGAACAGTATTTTCTTGCACACCCAATTTACTTGCTGGAGGCATAGAAACTCTTGTTCCTGATTTAAGAGTATTCTGCATATATGGATTATCCAACAATGCATCAAATGGATACTCACTTGCTCTAGATCCAAACTTAATTCTGTTTGTTATTTCTGGTATGCTTAATTTATTTATATCATCAGTAAATAAAGGCATCTTAGCCATGTACCCATCAGGTGCATAAAAAGATGTAAATTGTTTATTGGGTGAAGTAAATAAAAATGATCTTGCATCATTAGTACCTTTAACTGCAGCATCTGTATATACATTACCTAATTTCTTATATGGTATGGATGTACTCATATATTTAAGAAGATCTGTATTATCTGTTGCAGTTTTGCTAAAATCAATACCAGCTTTTTCTGCAGCCTTTCTAAAATTTATATCATTTAATACATCAGCTTGAGGACTCACTGATCTATATGTTTTATTAGAAGCATTATATTGATCAACAAGGTTATTATAATCTTTTACATCTAAACCTAAACTTTTAGCATAATTTAAATCTGCCTTTGATAATTGTCTTGCTGTATTAGCAGCATCTAAAGCTTTCTTTCCTTTTAAACCAAGTTTACCAGCTGTTGCACCCCAGCCTATAAATGGAATCATTGCAGCGGCAGATAAGCCCGCATTCATCTTATCACCTTCAGCAAGATACCAAAGTGCATTAGCGCCATCTGCTATTTCACCAAGTCCAGGAATTAAACCAAGCCCATCTAAAACACCGTGACCCACTTTACTAAATAAACTTTGTTTTTTCTTAGGTGCTGTAACTACAACCTCATCTAACATTTGAGTTGCCATTGGAGTTTCATCACCATCCTGTGCCATAGGTATTTCTAAAACCATATCACCAGGAAATTCATAATTGTTTTGAGGCAGCATCATTTCTGCATTACCAAGATTATCTATACCCATAACTGGAAATTCAACACCTTCCATTGTGATATTTCCTGAGTCAATAAGATTAAACGGATTGTTTTTATCAGGGCTATCTGATTTATAACCTTCAACACTGAATAAACCACTAACATGAGTAATGTATTCATTAGGTCCTCCAGGTAATCCTCTTCTCTCTGTATGTGTAAATTTCTTCTTCATTATCTTTTAGATAGTAATAGTTTAGTATTATTTAATCTTAACATCATTTTTCTATTGCCAGAATTATTTCTACGTAATAAAACATGATTAGAATAATGTCTAAATTTCTTACGCTCTGTTTGAGGTTTGAAGTAATTAAGATTAGTTGTATTTAATGGTCTAACATATCCATTACAATCCGTATTAAATATTGGTTGTTCTGCATTTGTAAATTCACCTCTGTCATTTGTAACATCCCAGAACTGATTAAACCTAAACTTATGTTCAACTTTAGATACAAGTATCTCTATATTGTTTGGTGTTACAATAGGATAGTCTAAGTTAGCCCATGGACTATTTACAGGTTGCTCATTAAGTACCAGTAATCCTGATGTTTGATCATTATTATAAATAATAGCAGCATCAAAATTAAATGTAAGATCTTCCCATTTATCACCACCACACATATTATATTGAGGATCTCCTTTATATACATAGGTTTCTAGTTGATACTCAAAACTTCTTATAGTGTTTACAGCTTGTCCTGTGTTAGATATTAAATCAATCTCCCACGGATAATCTACATTATAAAAATTAGCAAATGAATCACACCTATGATTATGTCTCCAAAAACCACCTACTTGATAATTAGGTGTAGTACTATCAAAATAAAAATAGTTACATATTAATGGTGATGGATCAATCCATGCTGGATCACCTATTAAAAATAATTCAGGAGCACTATCTGGACATGTACCTGATGTTGTTGTAGTTGAGCCAGGAACTGTACTTGTTGGACACTCACATTCTACTTTTCTACAAATAGGCGCTTCTCCTGGTACATCAGTACATGTTCCACTTGATTGAGTAAATAGACCATTAGAATCAGGATAAACTAATGTATAACCTGCAGGACATTCACATTCATAATCTGTACCACATACGGCTCCTGCAATAGCTGTTGCTACAGCTTGGAACGTTGTTGGATCTGATGCGTTTATACCATATTGGAATGGATCAACATTTACAGGACCAGCTGACATAGATATATCATCTAATACATTAGGGTTTGGTGGAGCAGAGCTATTAGCTCCACAAAACATTGCATAAACAAATTGATACGCAGGTGCAGTACCAGCGCCTACAGAAGTGTAAGGAGCACCTACATTATTTCCTGGTGCTGTAGTAGTATCTGTAACAAGGATTTGAATAGCTCTATAGTTAGGATTTGCTGTTCTATCGCCCAATGTAGAATTAGCTGGATTAGTGAGTACTGAATTACCTACATTTAATCCCATTCCTACGTTAGTACCACCAGCAGACCAGTTATTGGTAAAAAAGGTTGTAGCTTGTGGCTCAGTTACAGTATGACTCATTGTAACAGTACCTCCACTACCATCAGGCATACTCATAATATTACTATTATCATCCCAAGCAACAAATCCAATTTGCATTTGGCTATTGTTCATTAAAGTGACTATCTGTGGATCTGTTAAAAATGCAGTCATCCAAGTTTGTTGAGCCGCTTGTCTACCACTATTAAGTGTACTACCTGATACATCCATTGAAATTACAACATCAACTAAACAAGCAACAGGACCACCACTAACAGTAGCTGCTATATTATCTATTATAACTTGAGCAGGTGAACTTTCATTAACACCTATCTCACACATATTAGTTGTAGGATTAAAGTTATAACCCGGTGGACACTGAGGAACAGTTGTAGTTGTTGTCTTAGTAGTAAAGAAATGATTTATACTAGGTAAAGCTAATTCAGGATGCCAATCATGAAATGATATCCAAGCCTTTGCTTTAGGATCATAACTAATAGTCCAAGAACAATCATCAAAGTATAATGGATCACCTATATCTACTAATAGCTTTTTATTTTGCCATGGTACATCAATTCCTACAGGCTTTGCATCATAGTTATTAAACTCAGCACCTGCAACATATTCTGGCTTAAGTTGGTAGTCTTTTTTCATAAAGTAGACTATATCATCAACTACATCACATATTACTTGACAACCTACACCAGCTACTGGGTTATCTACCCAATGAGTGTTTTCAGATTCAGGGAATTGTTTTATAAATCTAGATGGTAAGTATTTATTAAACCACCATTTCATACCTGCATTAGATATTGGTGTTAATCCCTTACCAGCATAATTAAATATTTTACCTTGTTGTTGTGAAATAAAGAATAAACCAAATGGAGTATTTGTAACACCTCTTAAACTTTCACAAGATCCATACTCATTAGATACATCTGCATTTGCTACATTTTGAAATGGTTGACTAAATAAACCACCATCACCTATAGTTAATTTAGTATCTAATTGTGTTTTCAAAGTATCTAGACCTTGGAACATTTGAGGTGATAAGTATGGGAAAAATATTAATGCACCACTTTTATTAATAGGCTTAATAACACTTACTTCATTCTTAAAGTCTTTATAATTATTGTTTAAGAATACTCTCCAATAATCTCTTTTTGATTCTTCTTGTGCTTGTAATGAGTATACTAGTCTTTTAGGATATGAAGTGTAACACGTCTCTGCAACTAGTGGATCATAGTCTCTTGCTTGTACTTGACCGAATGATCCCAATTGAGTTGGGAACTTAGAAGCAGATAATGAATCATCATACTTATAAAAGTTGTCATCTTTAATTTGGTCAGGATGAAATAATACACCTAAGTCATTAAACTCATAAGGATCATAAAACCTTTTACTTGGCATATCTTCCCAATCTCTATATGCCAGATTAATTTCTGATTCTACAAAAAACTCATTAACACCATTAATATGTGTATACATATAAGCATACTCCATATTCCATGCAGGATTTAAATCATTTCCACCACCAAAGAAACTACCAAATAAACTTGTATCTTGACAGTTATCATAACCTCTATCTAAATAATATTTATTAGTAGGAAGTTCTTGTGCATAACTTCCTGGATCTAAACCTAATGTAGCTATCTCACGTGCAATACCACTTATATCAAACTTAGTTGAATTAAGCCAAAATCTTGGGTAAGGTATGTTAACATATAAGCTGTAATCAAAAGAATAACCATTTGGTTGACCTTGTAAAAATCTTGTAAAGATTGGCATAATACACTTTTCAGTATATCTATTAATAGAAACATCACCACTAAATATTGGGCTAGTTGAATACTTAAAAGTTTCTGGTTTATCTGGATCAATAAGTTCCACACAACCCCTCATCATAATTTGCTTTACACCATCTAGTTGACCATATTGATTATCAAAATTAAATTTCAATGCTCCATACAATGCAGATATATTTCTTTGAAGTCTATCTGCAGACCTAGGATTTAACATATAAGAGTTAAGAAAGTCTACTGTACCTCCATTAACTACTGTACCACCTAGACTAAATCTAGAATTATCTTTTGGTCCTGCTGGATCATCAAGTTCATTTGCTGTTGATACAGCAATAGTAGATGGTCTAAATAAATTATTAATTTTATATTTAATCCCATCAAAAGTTTGAAAAGAAGAACCTATATAATTTGAATCATTATTCTTAGTTCTAAAAATATTATTTGGATTTACTTTAGTAAATGAGTTATAAAATCCTGTAGAGTTATACTTATAAACAAAATCATGCTCACTAACTAAATTGTAAAATAAATCAATTATTTCACCAGCACCTATAGCTATATTTTTCTGCGCCATAGATATACTTATAATAACTTTTAATGCTGTAGGTAAAGCACCTTCTGGTTTATCAAATGTAGAAGTCATATCTCTACCACCACCATAAGCACCAGGAATTGCTGATGCTTTTATCATGTTAGATGTATTTATAGCTTCTTTTTTAATTTGTGATGCTACACCACCACTATATAAATCAGCTACATCTGTAATACCATCTAATAAACTATTTATTAAAAAACCCTCTATTAAACCAAATAATGATAAACTAACACCACCAGCAGTTGCAAAAGTAGGATAACCTGTAGAACTACTTACCCCAATAAATGGTGCATATGCTTGGTTGTTAATTTGTAAAGCTTTGGTGTTTACTGACTCAGTACCTTGTACTGCATTCAAAGCATATCCCAAACCTATAATAGCTGCTAAGTTAGCCGCTACTGGTCTTAGTAATTTAAATTGTGGGTGATCCTCAGATGGTATAAACGTTCCTTGAGATTTACCGTTTATACTACCATATATTTTAGTTTCATAAGCATTTAAAAATGGTTTTGTAAACATTAAGTCTGGAGCACTAAAAGTAAATACATCCTTAGTATAACCACTTAAAGGAGGATACTTATCTAAAGACTGAGTAAAGTTATCACAACCACCTGTTCTTGTATCTTCAGAATTTGGATCTGGACCTGCGTCAAAAAAGAAAATATCATCTTCTAATGAGTTGTATGGATAGTTAGGATATAGACCTTGTGATTCTCCCAATATATTTTCAGAGTCAGGAATTCTATACTTACGCATATTTTTAAACATACCTTTTGCAAGTATAGATCTAGCCCCTTGTCTAGAACCTCTTAATATTTCATAACCAACAATATTCTCAATGAATGTACCATCATTATTGGTTGGTCTACCAATATTTGTAAACTCAACCCCAACAATATTAATATTGTCACCATTTGTTGTACTTATATGTAATGGAGAATCTGCACCGCCCAATGACTCATCTGGCATTTTATGATGTCTAATTGGTTTACCACATAAATCTCCCCATATATCTGGTCTATTACTTGGGTATAACTCTGTAGACTCCCAATATCCCATCTTTCCTCTTGCAATAACTAAAGAGTTATCTTCTTGAGGTTCATTTATATTTGTTTGTGTAAATGAAGCAGTGTTATAAACTTTAAATAAAGGTTCACCTTCATCTGTGTTTATTACATTAGCACCATTTATAATTTCATTTTCTTGATATGATACTCCATTTGGTAATGTATATGACTCAGGAGCTCTACCAGGAATGTGATATGAAGATGATCTTTCACCCGTATTGTATATCCATCTAATAAAAAATGCATATTGTTCATCACGCATAAACCCAAGCTTATTACCACCCAAAGTATAATACTTTGCACTAAGCTGATTTACTACCCAATTAGTTTGTATTTGATTTGCTATAGGTTGATAATTAAAATCAAATTGCTCAGTTGGTCCTTGTCTTATCAACCAATCATTAACTACAAACATAGACTCAGACTTTTCATATGCTGGGCTACGTAATGGAATTTGCTTTAAATCAATAGGTATTAGTGCTTCATCTATAAAATCAATATTAATATCACTTTGCTCAGTACTATATAAACCTATTCTCTTAGCAGAAGTTTGACCTTGGTTTCTTCTAAGTATAACTAATTCATAGTAAAAGTAATCTTGATCTAAATTAGTTATAGATATATCTAAAGAACCATTACCACCTTCATGACTAAATATTGTCTGCAAATTAGATATACCTATATAATCTGTAACACGTTGTTCATTTTCTACATATGCAACAAAAGCTTGATATGTACCATTGCGTATCATACCACCATCAGTTGCCTTACTTAATTTTACACAAGGTGTATCAAGTAGTGGTGCTAGTCTTATTTGTTCACAGTCTAATTGTTTAGGTTCAATAATTTGATATTCAACACAAGGATCACCATTAACATCCGGCCCTGATATTTTAACCTTTTTCCAAGGAATATCATCTATATTCATAGCACGGGATGGATTGTTTGCATCATCCCAGTATACTTCCCAAGTACAATCAAAATTTTCTTTTGCAGCACCTGTAATTAAATATTTCTTTTTAAAATTTAAACAAGGGTCATTAACAAGTGTTTCATATGTACACTCACTATCATCAAAACGCCCTATCTCAGAGTTAATATCATCTGTAGAGAAAACAACCCATTCATCTCCATATCTATGTATAGCACCAATTACAGTGTAAGGAATTACACCACAAGATAAATTAGATGGTTCATTACCAATTAAACCTACATCTCCATCTTCTGAATTATTTACAGCATTTCTTGCATGCCACCATGCATTTGGTTGCTCAAAGGATGGTGCTACATCCTTGTTCATCCCTTTAGTAAATGAATTAGTATTTACTGATGAACTCCCCTGTCCCCTTGGTTGTGGTGTAGTATTCTTCTTTTTTGCCATAATATATTACTTGTTAACAAGTTGGACATGAACTACTGCCTGTTGTTGATCCTTGATGAGATTGTGCAATAGGAGGTGCAACTGCAAGAGTTGGATTAGCTGGTGCATAACTCAAGAACATATTATAATAATTATGATACTGTGCTCTTCGGTTCATGTTCCATACTTTTCTCATCTCTTGGAAGTTTGGTGTATTCACAAAACCTAATGCATTATTTCTTGAAGCTCTTAACCTTGCTTCTATTAGATTTAATTGTTGTGATACATTCTCACCATTCCAAATCATATTTTCAAGTATTCTTTGTTTTATGGCATATTCATAATATTCATTACAGTATGGGTGATCTAATACTAACAAATCTCCCTGTGCATTTTCCATTGCTCCTTGATAACTTAAATATACTTTTCCTGTTCTAAATGTTGTAACTAAGAAGCCATCTTTAATTTCTGCTATATCTAATGCTTGCGCACCTAAACTTGGGCAATAGCAAACTTTATCATTCACATCTTTTATTCTTAATTCAGTCCATGTAGTAAAAGATCTAAACTGACTTGGGCCAACTCTTTGTACTAATTGATATTCATTTTTATCATTGCAAGTTTTTATAACACATACATCTTTACATGCTTCTCCATCTTTACAAGGTTCTGCATCTGCTGGTGCAGGAACATATGGTACATCATTAAAAGTTTCTATATGTGTACCTGAAGGCATTGTATTATTTATAGTATACTCACCACATCTAAATGCATAATTTAGATATTGAAAATCCATAGGTAATTGACCCCTTCCATGTTCTATATCTATAACTACTTCTTTTGTTCTATGTATGCGTAAACCCAAATCATAATTAACTCTGAGAGCAACTTTAATAAGTTGTGCAGGTTCTATCATTCCCTCTAGGGCATACGTAGAAAAATCAATAGATACATCTTCCATTAATTGATTAAAAGTTCTATATTTTTGTGATACTCCCATTATCTTTTATTTTAAGTTCTTGCTAGGTTACGTTTGTTATCTGAATCTTCAGATGGTATTTTTAATGTACCCATCATTGTTGCAACAACTTGACTTTCAATCTCAGCAAATAATGCTTCAGGTATATACATTTGTTGTTCATATCTAGGAGTACAATCATTTTCTGTATCACAGTCCCATTTAGTAATATCAGAATCAAATACACCTTCTACTTTTATTGCATCCCATTGTATATTTGGACAATATATATAACCATCTAACCACCAAAAATATAATGTCTTATTATATTTAAATGATGTAGTTTTTGTCATAGATGTATAAGTACCGGGTTGTGTAGCTTGTAATTCTTGAGATCCGTCTATTGAACTAATAGTACGGATAAGTGGTCCCCAATATCCTTCAAACATAGAAGGTAACTTTAACTTTGTACGTTTTATTGTACAACCACTTTGTATACCAGCGCAATGAGCTTCAACTTTATCTACCTCAACTAATTCTACATAAGGAAGTGTTTTCCATACTGAATTAAATTTTAATAGTTTGTTTGCATAGTCTTGTCTTCTCATTAAAAACTGGGCATGTTTCTCTATCAAGCTATAGATATATCTATCAGTCACAAAAGCATCTTGAACTTCAGCTTTTACTTGACCTCTTATTCTAGATATTACTTGTGCTATTGTTGCCATGTTTTTTATTTTTCAAATTCATTATATTTATCTAATGCTTTGCTGGTTTCTTCAGGATTCTCGTCATATAGATGAGCAACCTTGTATTTATTCTTCATAACTAGGTACTTTGTCCAATTAACAGGATATTTTTTTGCAACAGTTCTTTTAAAATCCCTACATGCTACAAACCTCCACAACTCTCTATTTTTAAATCTATATTTAGTTGAGTAGTTTGTATAAAATATCTTTCCTAAATTTCCATCTGTTTCCCAGTTTTTATTTTGTAAAACTTTACCATACTCTTTTGATAACGCATAATTAGTGTTAACTGATTTAGAAGAGGGACAAGTCCCTATAAATAAATAACCTAATGAATCTGGTAATTCAACACCATCTCTGTTATCTACTACTGCATTCCAAAGTTTTACATTATATATCTTTATTATCTTTTTTAGTTTAACATTATCTATATCAGAATACAAAGGTTTTTTGTCTTTGAACTCCTTAATTGTTTGCTCATTTAATAACCCAAGTCTTTTCTCTCTGTATCTAGGAGCATTTAAATTGGGTTTTTTAAAATTATTGATCATACAGTTATATTTATAATTTACAAAAAAAACCCCACTTTATGAAATTAAAAGTAAGGTCTTTACAATGCTTGATAGGTTAATTCACATATATTACCCATTGTTGGATGTTGAATCTCTAGTTTACCAGATCTTCTATTACATACATATTTATTACTGTAATGGTAATAATCTGTTTTACCTAGACTAGGTAATGTTTTCTCAATAAAACCTGCTGTCTCATTAGATGTCATGTATTCTACTTTTCTATCTGTATGTATATGACCTTTAAATAATGTTCTATTAGTTGTTGCACCCCACTCTTTTGGATATTCTGAGGCATATATTAAAGGATTATTTTTGCTACGTTTATCTCCATGCTCAAAAGCATTGAAGTTATTATACCAAACGTGCACTTTTCTTTCTTCATAAGTAATATCCCAAGTAATATCTTCACTATCTATAGACATAGATAAAGCATGTACTAAATGAAAAGATGATAATCTATCATGATTACCTGGTACATAAACAACAACTAGCTCATTACAAAAAGCCTTTAAATAGTTTATAGCCCAATGCATAGCATCAAAAGCTTGTATATAAGCGTCTGTAGCTGTCATACAGTTATCTAAAGCAGTTCCGCTTGTAGTTGTACCCTCAAACGTATCCATGTTGATTAGATCTCCTCCTACAACAAAATACATTCTCTCAATATTATTTACTGGAGCTGCTCTACCCATTAGGTTTTTTATAGTATCTTCAAAGTCTTTGTCTATAGTGTCATTACCTTCTTTACCAAAATGTATATCTTGTAATGACATAACAGCACAAACAGGATTATCTGATTTAACACGCTCAAGTCTTGGTATTTTATGTTTCTTAGGTTTCCAGTTCTCTAGTAAATTTTTAAATAAATTTTCTTCTGGGTTTTTTATTTGTGTTACTAATGCTGAGACTCTCCAATGATTTCCCATTTGTTTGTTCCAATATTGAGATAATCTCCATTTGTTAGTATCAATTTTAAGTAATTGAATTATCTCTTCTGCACTTTTTGGTTCATAATCAAACGTACCTGAGATCTTTCCTTCTCCTTTATCTAAGTCTATTGACTCTACAAGTTGTGCTTTGTCAGCAGCCTTGTTAAAAAATGATGTAATTTTCTTTTGTTTTTTTCTCTCTGAAAGAATTTGTTTTTTGATTTTTTTGTATTCTTGTACAGTGATACCAATCTTTTCTGCTGCATATTCAGCAGTCTTTTTCCACTTCAAAGAATGCAATACTTGTTGTTTTAAATTATCCATAATTAGTATATATATTTATTGTAAAGATAGCAAAAAAAAAGAGACCGGGATAAAACCCGGCCCCTTCCAACGTTTGTAGTAGAAAACCAACAAACCACCACAGTTGTATTTTGTTATGCTGCTAGAGTAGAAAATAATATTTCTATTGGTTTGCAAGCAGCAGAGTTTCCAGCGTCAACAACTTTAACTTTATAAGCTGTGCTGGCTACTAAGTTCTCAATCTTATAGTTACTTACAGTAGTTACTATAGGAGTTGAGTTAGCAAGTGTCCAACCTGATGGACTAACTTGTGTATCATAATATATATTTAAACCTGTACTATTACTCCATATACCATTCCATAAGACTTCTGCAGTAGAACTAGTAACTGTACCTGCATAAACATTATATGGATCATGTTGTAAGTCATTTGATGTACATGCACCTAAACCATTTGATAGTATCATAGCAAACTTTTGAATAATAGAATCTAATCTTTCACCAGAAGTTATAACTATTTGAGCACCTGTGTCACCAATTTGAAATGATGTTCCACAATAACTTACACATGCTGCACACTGAACGTCTTCACATCTTTCACTACCCACACTACAATCAGTATAAGTACATGGGTTAGTTAGAGCTGTATCAGCGCATCCACATTTTTCACTACATTTTGTACAATTACATGCCATTTTATTTTTTTTTTATTTTATGAACAACCTGCTATAATTTCACTAGAGATTGTTGTTGCATCTGAGCTAGTTGTATAATTACCACCAGTCTGAATTGCTAATTCTCTCCATGGATATATTGGTGTAATAGTTCCTCCATTATCCCAGTCTAAAGCTGTACCAGTACCTAATACAAATACTTTAATACCATTATTATTACAAGTAGTAATAAGAGATTGAATTCTTGACCAAACAGTCATATTCATTTGATCTTGATCACCTCCTGGTAAATTATCAGTAAATGCTAATATATATTTAGCAACATTACTTCTGAATGCACCGGCAAACTCTGATGAACCAACTACATTTTCTATTGCAATATCCATTGGCTCAGGACCACCTGCTCCTTGACCCATATTAACACATGTGCCATCAACTCCTTTATTTAGTTTTTGAACTTGTGTAGTAAATCCTGTTCCATTATTTGTTGCCATCATTTCCCATGCAGTGTAGAACTGATAAGTTCCACCACCAAAGTTAATAACTCTTTGAGTGCTTGGAAGACTTGTATAATCAGCACAAGCATTATATGCTGGTTGATTAACAGCTCCTTCATCTGCAGTTACTAATCCAATTCTATAGTTATTAGCTCCACTTGCACTATCAATTGTGCTAACTAAACTTGAAGCTCCTGTTTTAATATCATCAACTGTATTTGTCATTGAAGAAGTATAATCTACAATAAATACTACATCCATACCATTTGAACATGGTGCAGCTCCTTCTTCAGTTGTAAATCCTATTTCTGGACAAACTTTTGTTCCACCAGATCTCTTAACTGTTACTCTTAAACTATATGCTGTATTAGCAGTTAATCCTGTGAATGTATGTGATATAAGTGAAGGAGCATTATTAATTGTAGTAGTAGCTACCACTGTATTTGATCCATCAAGAATATCTAAAATATAAGTTGCTGCTGTACCTAATGTATTTGAGAATGAAACTGTCAAACCGTCTTGAGTTATTGCTGATAATGTTGGAGAAGGACATGGTATAATTCCTGCTACAACACTTGATTGATTTCCTTCACATGTATCTGATCCGTCTGTTACTCTAAAGTCAACATTAACATTTAAATCATTATATACATTCAATGAAGATACATTGACAGATATACCGGAAGGAGTGTTTTGTAAACTTGATACACTAACAACAGTGTTAACTGCTGCTCCGTCAGCATCAGTAATAGTTACTTGACTATAACCTGCAGAATCATTAAATGTACTTGGGATTATAGATGGAGTAAAGTTGAATACAATATCTGTAATTACACCCGTAGATGTATTAAGAGTATTGGTTGTTGAGTAACCAAATGTTACACCATCACATCCTCCTGGACAACAGTTAGTTTGTATGTCTAATATTGCGTTATACATATCATCAATAACAACCCACGCATTCTGAACTGATTGTGCTAATGTTGAAGGATTGTTATTCCATCCTGTTACTCCACTATATGATGCGCTTGAGTCTGATAATTGTGTTGTTGAACCAGATATAAATGTTTGAGATATTGCACTACCTATTGTAGAAGGTAATCCAACTGCATTCTGTAAAGCACAAAAAGCACTTTCAAGTGCTAATACAACTACAGATACATCTGTTAATACACCTACATTACTTACACAAGTTGGAACAATTTGTGCTTCTACAACTGCTCCTGAACAAGGTAATACACATGCTTCTAAAACATCTACTCTTGTAGTAAGACTTGTTAAAGTAGAATTTATAGTATTAATACTTGCTAAATTCGTACATACTTGATTTGCAATTAATGTAGCAAACTGATCTAGTGGTAATTCTGTTACTGGGTTTCCGCTAGGATCATTATACTGCATACAAGCAGGTAATGTCATATTTGGTAAACTACCACCTTCATTACCTCTAGTACCGCCAGTATTTGCACAGATTTGATTTACCATAGCCTGTAAAACAGGAACCAATTCTGTTGGGGTAACCCCTTTAATATTTAAACATGTTAGATCTAATCCAGTCAAATCCGGATTAGCTGCAACTCCATCTGTGATAATGTCACAAACTTTCTGTGCTATCTTAGCAGTAACTTCACTAATTGTATCTCCGGCACATAGGTCTATACATGCAATATCAGGACCCTGCCATATTACACAATTAGAAGATATGTTGTCACATCCATTTGTGGTGCCACTTGAATTTGTTGGGATCATAAATGTTTATTTTGTTATAATGTACTGTTGTCATATAAACTATACAATTATAATATACAAAAATTTTTAAAACCAAACAAGCTAATGTCTGGTTTTAAAAATTTTCATAAACATTTATTATGTGAGGAGTATTAAGCTTTTTCTAGTTTAGCTTCTTCTTCAATTTCAGAAATAGTTCCGTCCTCTAGACTAATATTTACAGAACCATATTTATCTTCTAGCCCACTACTTAAAGCTTTCCATTCTGCTTGAAGCTCTTTGTGCTTTTCAACTAATTGATTCTTAACTAATTCCGCATTACCAATATTCATCAGTAATGTATTGATTTGTTGCTGAAGTTCTTTTACTTCACCCAATTCCTTTTTAGAAATCTTTTTTGCTTTTGCCATTATAATTGGTTTTAAAAATTTGTATACAATTCAAAGATACTAATAATTTTGATATTACCAAGGTAACTCTGTTATAATTTTAGTTTCAGGTAAAAGTTCCTTTTCAATTATCTCTTGCATAGCTTCTTTATAACCTATTCTAACATACTTTAGTAAGTAGTCAATTACATCTTCTTTCTTTACTTTATCATATCTTTTAGAAATAGCAGGATGTTCAATATCTGTAACAGCTAAAGATCCTGACACAGTATGACTAACACCTTCTAAGGTGCCTGTATAATCAAAATGTATTTCTTTAATTAAACCCTGCTTTGTAGTTACTAAAGAAGATATACCATACATGTATTCTATTCTATATTTAGGTGCTATTACCTTTTTAACTTCTTTAACAACTTCTTTAGCTTTTGTTCTACTTCTTTTTGTTGTTTTTTTAGCAACAGTTTTTTTAGCAACAGTTTTCTTAACTGCAGGCTTTTTAACTGTAGACTTTTTACTTGTTACTTTTTTCTTTTTCATAATTACAAATTTATTGGTTTCTTATCTTTTAAACGGATCATCACCAAATCCATCATCTGGATCCGGTCCATCACCTGGATCTCCTGTTGGATCACCATCTCCAGGGTCAGCATCATCACCTGGAAAAAATAGACATGGATTACAATCAATTACTTGACCTTGAAATATACGTGCCCACCAACGTTGAGGATTTGGACCACTATTTATATAAAAACCATACCAACCATCTAAATAGATCATTGGCATACTACATCCTGGTGATTGATACATATCTAATAAATCTTCACAAACTTCTATTGGTGGTCCATATACATATATAATATCAGATTTACCTGTACAATTACATACTTCTTCTGCTGGAGACTTACTAACTTGTACATAACAAAGCTCATGGCTATCACACGGAGTATCAGATTTACCCCAAAAATCATCAGGTAATACTATTGGACCACTGCTAACTCCTGCCAAAGATCTTAAATCAGTATCTCCAAGACCACTTGTTGCACTAGCACTTTTACCTAATTCTAAATTGATTGACTCACCAGTAGTAGAACCACCAATAGATAATTGACCTGAACTATTAAGAGCCATAACTTTCTAATTTAGCTTTAAGTTCATCAATCTGTTTTTGTTGATCTTTAACTGCTTCAATTAGATAACCAACAAGATTTCCATATGCAACAGATTTTGTACCCATTTCATCATCAGCTGTTTCAACTAATTCAGGTGCTACTTTTTCTAACTCTTGAGCAATAACACCAGAACTTTCTTTACCTTCCTTAGTATATGATACACCTCTCATCTCTAATACTTTAGATCCGTCAAGTGTTTCAATATTTTCTTTTAATCTTTCATCTGAATAAGCAGTAATATTACCAGTTGCAGTAAAGTTTCCATTATCATTAAAAGTAAATCTAGTTGTAGAACCATCTCTAATATAGAAGTTTCCTATACCAGAATTAAGGTCCATGTACATATGTGAACCATTACAGAACAACTCAACATCATTACTAGTACCAAAATATAAATACTCATTGTCATCAAGATCAATTGCGTTAGCACTTAATTGACCCATTACATTAACATTAGTAACATAACTTGTGGGTGCACCAAAATATACAGTTCTATTTGTTGCTCCTGGATTTATATACAAGGATGTATAGTATGGGAAAATTGTAGCAGGTGTTGAGCCCATGTAGTTATTACCTATTGTAATAGTACCAAACTCATTCATTCTTAAATATCCATTACTACCAACCCATACTTCTGTTGAAGAATTTTGTTTTAGACTTGATGTACCTATATCACTAGAACTATCCATTTTAGGTATCCAACCTGTAGTTGCTGTACCAGTTACTGTACCATTGTTTGTTGTATATCCAGCGCCATTTGTAAGCTGATTATTGTTGGTAGGAATAGTTGTTGAGTTAAATGCATTTGAACCAAATGTATATGTTTGGTTAGTTGCCCCGCTTACACTAAATGTTAATGTATTACCTGATTTTGAAATACCATTTAAATAATAGTTAGATGCACTTGTTAAATATCTACCGTCTAAATCTACAGTGAGAGCTGTTAAGCCTGATCTGTTTAATGTCAAAATTCCATTAGTAGTATTAAAACTAACACTACTTACAAAGTTATTTCCATTATTGGTAAAAGGTAAATTAGCTACAGCAGCGTATTCAACTCGGCTATTAGCTGTACTATAATATATAATTTCATCTTTTCCATCAATAGCACCACCCGTGTTTGCATCTCTAATAATACCACTTGCATAATCAGCACTTATAGTTGGTGTACCTGATGTACCACCACCACTTAAACCAGCACCTGCTGTAACGCCATTTATATCACCTGTGCCTCCTGTTGTAACTGCTGTAACTCTACCGTAAGCATCAACAGTAATTTGATCAATCTTTGTTGAGTTAGATGTAGAACCATAAGTTCCAGCTCCAACTCCACCAGTTGCCATATTTATGGTAACTGTTTCATTAAAGTTTTGATTTAATGTAAAAGTGCCTCCACCAGAAAGATTAGTTCCTGCACTTATAGTAATTGAATTATTGTATACTGTTGGTATTGCAGGTAAATTTCCTGTATGATATACTTCATACATAGTACCCCAGGTTGTACCAATACCTGTTCTAAAATATAATTTATTATCAGCACTTGTATCAGAACCACTAATAAGTTGCCATGCTTGATAATTATCAGCCCAACCTTTTATAGTAATACCACTCCACCATGATCCTAGTGTACCAAATTCATCTGTAAAGTCAAGTGATAATGCTTTGTCTTGATAATCATTAGGTGTTTTTTCTGCTGCTCTAGTATCCTCTACATGTACATTTAATAAGTTTCTTGCACCAGTAGATGTTATGACCCCATCGGTCATGTTAATCTGATCAATAATACTATATCCTGATGTATTGATATCAGTATCTGTACCTATAGTAGGATTGTATCTACCATCTAAATCAACAGTTACTGCAGATAATCCACTTCTATTAAGTGTAAGTACTCCATTAGTTGTATTAAAAGAAGCAGAACTTAAATAATAGTTAGTATTATTATCTGTCCATGATGCTGTTACTGTACCACCATCTTGTTGATTTAGTGTTAAAGTTTTTGTAGTAGTACCTGTCACTGTAGCTGTAGTAATCATATTGTCATATGCACTAGTCCATTGATCAGAAGTATGCCCATTAACTGTTAATACATTACTTACATTATTGTAAGTCATTTGAGCATGACTTGTAATGTTTGATGAACTATTCCAAAATGCTACTCTACCAGATGAACCACTACCTGTTACATTACCAACTTGAGTGTTGTCTATTTTTTGCCAGGCATCTGTTGCTTGATCTGAGAAAACTGCCCAGTCACCAACTTTCCAATCTGTAATACCATCTAAATTTGTACTACCATTAGTAGAAACAATATAATAATATCCTGGTGTACCTGATCCACTTGTAAGCGTTGGTGTATTAGTATTTGCATTCCATGTACCTTGATATTTTAACACTCCTGTTACAGCACTATCAATAGCTGATTGTATTTGTGCTCCTGTTGCTAAGTTTGATGAACTACTACTTACAGCACCTGTATTGGCTGATATAGTTGGTGCTGTTGAACTACCACCTACTGTTATTGTATTTGTATTACCACTAGTTACGCTATTTACTTGTCCTGTAGCTCCGGTAGCTACTGCAGTAATTCTACCATATGCATCTACTGTAATAGTATCTATTTTGGTACTGTTTGATGTACTACCATAAGTACCAGCACCTACACCTGCAGTTGCTAAAGATATAGTACCAGAGCCTGTAATAGTACCACCTGTTAAACCAGTCCCAGTAGCTACAGAAAATACAGTACCATTATTATTAGTAAATGGTAAATCAACAATTGCATAACTTACTGTTTCACCACTACCTGAAGAATCTAAACCAACTAAAATATAATCATCTCCATGAGGAGTTCCTGATCCTCCTGGCGCATCAGCTATAAGTCCGTTAGCACTATAATCTACTTCTATAGTTCCAATGCTTGTTATTGTACCACCAGTTAGTCCTAATCCTGTAGCAACACTTGTAACTCCAACATTTTTGTTATCTACATAAGCTTTATTAGCAGCATCAGTACTTGCAGATACTGTATCTACTCCTTGTATTCTTCCTGTTCCTCCTAAAGTAATATCTCCACCTGATACTGTTAAATCAGTCTCTACAATTAAATCATCATTGACATATACAGCTCCATTACCTGATTTAATTTGTAATTGTAAGTTAACAGATTCAATTAAACCACTTGTATGTAGCTTTAAAACATCTGGATCATTTGTTCCATGTATACTTACATAGTCACCTGAACTATTATCATCTGATGGAACTAAATGTAATACACCTTCATTTGTTTCTGTTGCACTACTTTCATGCATAATGTATCCAGGATCATTTGATCCAGATACTGTATCAAAATATATATATGATTTTGATGTATTGCCTGAAAAACTATCCGCTATAGGTGCTGTATTATTTTCATTAAATAATCTCATTCTTTCACTACCACCAGCTGTATCTACAGCTAATTGATTTGTAAAAGTTTTTTCTCCTCCTATAGTTTGAGTACCTGATGTTCTTACTACTGTACTATCTACTTGAAGTGTTCCTGTTGAGGTTATTGTACCACCAGTAATACCATTAGTAGTAGCTATAGATGTTACACCTGAACTTGTAGCATATCTTCCATCAAGATCAACAGTAACGGCTGATAAACCAGACCTATTCAAAGTTAAAACACCATTGCTCGTGTTAAAGGAAGCTGATGTTAGATAGTTATTATCATTATTATCAGATGAGTTAAATATAATTTGATCATTAGTAGCATTAGTAGTAATAGTCATACCACCCTGAGCTACAAATGTTAATGTATCATTATTATTGTCTGCAACAACAGTTGTTTGTCCAGACACTGCAACATTCTTAAATATATTTTGTGAAGATCCTCTATCAGAATTAGTAAGAGTAATTGTACCGCTAGTTGTTACTGTACCTGAGCCAGATAAACCACTTGAGCCAGTAACAGTAACAGAAGTTACACTACCGTCTCCCGTACCAGCACCAATATCACCAAGAATTTGAGATTTAGTTCTATATTTTAATAAACTACCATCCCATACTAATATACCGGTATAAGTACTATTATCATTAGATATACTAGATACACTAGTTGTTCCTGTAACCTGAATAGATGATAAAAAACTTATAGCCATGTCTTTTTATTTATTTCGCAATATACTAATTTTAAAAAAAAGGGGAAACATTTAAATGTTATAATTTAAGCGTCTCCCCTTTAAATTAAACGTGTAATTATCTTACTTTCATTAGATTACATGTAATAGCATTTGTTGCTTGATTGTTTGTAGTTGTAAATGTAACATCACCATTTGCAGCAATAGCTACATCCATATACACCTGAATACCTTTATTATCAAATGTTTGTATAATGAAAGGACCTTGTGTAGCACCCAATCCATGAACAGCTGCTGTAATTGTCCAAGAACTTGCTGAAGCACTTGGATATGTACCGCTAAATGATTGCTTATCAATATGAGCTTTTAATTTAGCTGGAGTTACATATCTAAAGTCATCTGTTCCTGTATCAACTTCAGTTTGTGTTGCAATTTCAGTTACACCACGTGCACTTTCTGTTGAATCAGGTAATGTTCTTGTAGAGTGTGAAGTAATAACACCATCAGTCATATTTAACTGATCAACTACATCAACACCTGAAGTATTAATATCTGAGTCAGTACCAATAATCTGGTTATATGTTTCTGCTAACTGAGCATCACTAATACCACCTGCTTTAACAGAAATCCATCCATTTGCTGTAGCACTAAATGTTGCACTGTTAAATCCAGCAACACCTTTTTCAGTAGCACCGTCTGAAGATCCTGTACCTGCAATGTTTTGATCTTGAATTACAATTGCATAACTTGAAGCTGGTGGATTAGAATTTGCTGCAATTGTTGTGTTAGCATAAATCATATCACCAACCTCAACATCAACAGTACTACCATTAAAAGATATAGTACCATCTGTAGTAACAACAAAGAAGTCACCTGTAGTAAGCGCAATGTTGCTTGAACCTGCTATTGCAGGAGAGTTTGTAGCTGCATTATATCCTCCTTGGAATACACCAACTCCAGCAACAAGTGCTTGAACTTGTCCTAAGTTAACACCATCTGTACCAGCTGTACCATTTGCAACTGAAGTAAGTTTTTGAGAATTTATACTTAAATCAGCATTAGGTAATCCAAGTACGTTTAATGGAATATCAACTAAAGCTGCTGATCTTACTGCCTTACTTGCACTATCATCAGCTAATAAAATTTCATCATCTGATTCTGCAAAACCAGTCATACCAGGTGCATCATTAATAAGACCTGCATTAGTATAATCTACTAATATTGTTGGATTAACAGTGCTTGTACCTGTCTGAGTTAAACCAGCTCCAGCAGTTACACTTGTTACTGTACCCTGGAATTGATCTGTAGAATTAATTGTTACTGTAGTACCTGAAGCAGATGTTGTAACGTTTGTCCCTCCTGCAATAGTAAAGGTACCTGTAGAAGTAATAGCACTTGTTGAACCACTATCACCACTTAACGCAATTGATGTTACACCAGATGAAGTTACATAACCTGCATCATTAGGGAATAAATCATTAGGTACTAATGCCGGGGTAAATTTTGCTTGATTTCCATTTGCTAATACAACAGCAAATAAATCATTACTCGTCATATCACCAGTAGCTGTACTTAATTCATTTAAGTCAACACCAATAGTAATAGTACCTGAAGTTGTAATTGGATTTGTTCCTGATAAATCAATAAGTGCACCTTCTGCTAATTCAACAGATGTAACAGTACCACCACCAACTGCTGCAGTAATCTGTGAAATATTTACATATTTAACATTTCCTGAGTCAGATGTATCTGATACAATTAATTTATCATTTGTTGCTACAGTTAAACTAGTACCATCAGCTGCTGCTAATACAACAGAATCAGAACCTAAGTAATCAACATTTACTGTTGGTGACACAGAAGCATTACCTGTAATAGTAATACCACTACCACCACCTACGCTAGTTACAGTACCTGTATTGGATGTTGCTGTAGTTCCAATTGCTAATTCTGTAGCACTTTGTCTAGTAACAGTGATTAATCCACTACCAGAAATAGTCACATCATCATTAGTACCATCTGAACCTGCTAATCTAAGTGTTGTAGTTGCTGCAGGTACTGAAAAGTCATATGTTGTGTTATCATCAGATCCTGTGGATAAATCTACCCAGTTGGATCCATCATATAATCTCAGCACATTATTTGCTGAGTTATAATATACTCTACCAGCAATTCCTGTGGGGTTTGAACCTAGAGGCTGAACCACAAAGTTTTGCAGCTGGTTGTTGTTTAAGGAGACATTACCTTGTATGTCTAAACCCGTTAAAAAATTGACTGCCATGTTATTTAATTTTAATTGTTATTTATTTTATTTCTAATTCAAGTAAACACATCCTGAAAAAGGTGCGTTAAAAGTTATTACTAATTGTTGGGTGCTCTTGTAATCTACATTACCTACTACAACAGTGTTACCACTATCTACTACCGTTACAGAAGGGAACCTCCCTAAATTATGTGTAACTGTCCAAGTATCTGATACATTTTCAAAACACTGTACAAATGTTGCTTCATGAGCTATAATATCTTCTAGGTCAATTATAGTACATACATTTGTAGGTGTCTCTGGACAACTCATACTAGCTTTAGCATTAACTTTAGCTAACGGTTCTACAAATACACCTTGTGTTTCAGTTGCAACCACAACTTTACTGCTAGCAGAATTCTGCCAGTCACATAATGCTTTTCTTAGTACAGCTGATTCAAAGTCTGTATAACAACATGACTCAATACCAAACTTTAATGATTGAAAATTAGCATATACCTGCTTAGCAAAATTTTGCTCTACCTTAATTTGTTTAAGTAAAGCAAGCTCTTCTTTTTGAGCAGTATTAGATCCTTTTCTTACAGTTGATGCCATACTATCTATTTCTTAAATCTTGTATCTGTTGTCTTGCTAATTCTCTATTCAGGTCAGAAGATGTGTTAAGCTTTGCTTCTGCTTTTGCTTTACATGATTTACATACTACTATTCCATTTCCTAAACTAGCTTTTTGACAGCCACAAGTAAATTGTTTATTACAGTGTGCACAGTTTGCCATTTCTTTTTTGGTTTATATTACATATATACTACTTGACCCACAGTCTCCTGATGGGCATGCTATTTTATTTAATCTCTGTTTTGCATATTCATACAATTGCATTCCTTGTGCAGATGATTGACAATATTCAACATTGGCTACCGCTGCATCAATTAATGTTTTAATATAACTCATCTCTGCTAAGAGAGCTTGTTTATCAGAGTTTGGTTGGCAAGCCTGTACTTCTAAATCACATAATACTTCATAATAAGTAGTAAGTAATCTAGTTACTCTTAAATGGTTGTATTCTACATAAACCTTAGAGTTTGGAGATACACTGTATTTTACAATGTATATTCCATCAGGAATTTTTTCTTGTGTTGTTCCGCAATCAGTTTTTTGAAGAGATAATGTACATGCTGTAAGACACATATCAAAACCTTTATCTACTTGTATAAGTACAGGAACACTGAATCCTGGTAGTGTAATCAATAGTTCTTCACAGTCTACTGCTAGGTCATCACTGTATTGACTTGTATCTTTTATACACAATAAATCACAGTTTGATACTGTGGGTATCTCTAAACTTAATATATGTTTGCTTGCCATTGTTTGCTACTTTATTACACTATATAGATAATATACAAAAAATTACAGAGAATATAAAATAAAAAGAGCAGGAGATTTCTCCCCTGCTCAATTTTAAATACTATGGTTGATTAGATCTTACCAGTGAGCATTTGTTTCAACGGAAATTTTGTTACCGTTATCATCAGCCCATGCTGCTAAACCTTCTAATAGTTTAGTAATACCAGCAATAGCTTCTGCGTCATCACACTTAGCGTAGATTTTGTAAACATACTGGTCATTATCAAATACACCAGTTGGGTTGTTAAATCTAGGCACACTGTGTTGTACATAGAAAGCTTTATATGTAGCTTTTCTATCAACAGCAGCAAGTAGTTCAGAAGACATTTCAATTTCTCTGATTCTTGAACTGTCAGGGTTTCCTTGGTTGAAAGGACTTTGACGGTATCTCTCAGACATAATTAATTCTCTAATTACTTCTTCACCTTTTGTTTGTTGCATTTGACCAGGAGTTCTAGAAGCTACGCCACAGTCATTACATGGATTACCAGTTTCATCTAATTCAGAAACAATAATCTCTACTGGCTCAGCATTGAAATGATCTCTTGTATCAAAAGAACAGTTACCAAACTCAGTGTCAACGTAAGCACCAACAAAATTAGCTTTTGCAGATACTTTTGAAGCACCATTAGGATCAGTTGAAGGTACATAAGCACCAGCTCCTTCACCTTTAGCTTGAGCAAATGTGTAAGCAGATTGTACAGTTTGTCCTGCTGTTACAACAGAAACAACTAAACCACCACTAACAACATCATCAACTAAGATGTCAGCGTCTCCGCCACCACCTGAAACAGATAGTACATCACCTGCAGCATATCCACTACCTACAGAGGCAATTGAATAAGTTGCAATTTCACCACCACCACCAACAGATAAAATGTTGATTGTAGCACCTGAACCAGATCCACCAGTTGTTGCAACACCATCAGCAACAGCATAACCAGTACCTGCAGCAGATAAAGTAGTTCCACCAACAGCATCTAGATCAGCTTCAGCAACGAAAGGTTTAATTAGAGGATCAGAAATTGCCATGTCAGCCATAGTAGCAAGTACTAATGCTGGGTCAATAAATTCTTGTCCATCTACACAACATACACCTGCTGAGTCAGCAATAGCATAAGCGTTGTGATTTAAGAATCTTAGTGCAGGAGATCCCTTCACATCAATTCTCATAAATTGTGTTTTTCCACATGGAGCACAGTCAGAACCTAATTCAAGGCTAGCTGTAGCTTGAGATGCAGATAAACAGTTAGCTTCCCAAAGTCTTGTAATATATCTTGGGTTGATACCCTTAGATTTTACAGACTCTTGATAGCCACCGTGTCCTGGATTGTTACCAATTGTGTCTTTAGAATAAAAAGAACCTTCTACAATGTATCCAAGTTCTCCTTTAGCAAATACTGGAACTCCAGCACCACCAGGTAGTGCAACAGATTCCCAATCTCCACCAGCAACTAAAGCCAATTGACCAGCTCCAAGTGCGCTTGTTTTAGTGTCAGCGGATAAATCTACACTGTCTACTACAAACGTCTTGATAAAAGCATGATTAAAATAAGCCATAATTAAAAATATTTGTGTGAGATATTACTCTCACGGTTTATAAAAAATGATTTTAACAGTTTACTCTGTTCGTAACTACATGTTACTATAATAATATACGCATTTTTTATTTAAATGCATAATTAATTATTTCTTTCTGCAGCAGCTTGCCCTCTTTGCTGTTGATATGGATTTTCAATATCACCAGCTATTAGTGCAGCTGCATCATCTAGCATAACTTCTACTAGATCATCTTTGAATTCACAGTCTACATTTGTTGTACTTAATGTACCATCATATGGATTAACACATCCTTCAACTTCTATAAGTGTTGGTTTTTCATAGTAAGTCAAAACAGGATTTACAATATCAAAATTTGGATTTCTGTAAATTCTAATTGTGTTATTTAACATTGTACAAAATGTTTCACCCCATTCAAAGCTTGGATTCTTAAGCGGATCTCTAAGTAACAACTCTACATTAGCTTCTTCAGCTAAATATACAGTCATTGATCTTGGAGTACAACAATCATCCTTTGCTTGAGTAGAGACCTTTTTGTATTCTAAATATGTGTCAACTGGAAAATTTGTAGATTCAAAATACTCATCAGTAACCGTACCTACTAGAGATAACTCTCTAAGTAAAGGTTGCAAGTCATCAATTCTTTTTTTAGATAACTCATCCCCTTCTTTATACATGTTACCTCCATGGAGATTTCTTCTACACCACTCAATTTGTGCTTTATTAAAAGCCTCTACAAACTGCCAACATTCAATATTGTCATAATCCTGACTGTCTAGCTTGTTAAGCCTTTGTTTAAGTTTTAATAAGAGTGTACTATTTTCCATTATATATTATTTTATGAATTCCAATATGGTTCTACTTTATCAATCAATGATAAGAGTTGCTCTTCATTTTTAGGATCCATTAAAAATTCTAAACATTCAGCTGGTCTTTTACCCATTCTAATACCACTATCAATTGGTTCAATCCAACCTCCTGCTTTAGTAGTAATAAATCTATAGTATAGGCCATCTTTAATTAATGCTCTAATTTTTAATTCTTCCATATCTAAATTAGATACCTCTAAAAATTGTTTAGCAGCTCTCTTTTTATTTGATTCAGCACCAAAACCATTAATATATGCATCCATATTTTCATACATAATATCATTTGGTGTATTCTTAGTATATTGAACACTATCAGCATCACAAACCTTTGCTACATACATTAACTTAGCTGTATTAGAATCATATAAGTTTTGTAAAGATGCCAATGCTTTATTTTTAATTTTAGTTGTCTCAGTTCTTGTTGTAAGAGTTTCTTCAACAGTATCCAAGTAAAACTTTGGATTATTCTGTGCAGATCTTGCTTCTTTTAAAGATTTAGCAACAATAGAAAAACCTCCAGCTTTTATTGCATAAAGTTTAATTCTATCATAAGGATCTGATTCTATATCTAAATAAACAGGATCATTACCACATCTAAGTTGAATTTTATCCCAGAACTTAGAGTTATCAGGCTTCATTATAGTTAACTTATTCCAAAACTCTTTGTCTTCTGGATCAACTTGGTTAGCTGCTAATTCAGCTTCAAGTTCAGAAACTACTTGTCTAATTTCTTTTATTTTAGCCTTTTTCTCTTTAGCAGGTAACATTTTAACTTCAGGAGCAAATTCATTAAGACCTGTTACATATCTTTTAACTCCATTCAATTCTAAACATGCCAAGCTTTCTTGATGAAATACTCCATCATGTAAAGCTAAGCCATAAGCTTCTAGTCCCATATTCTCCTTGTTAGGATTAAAATAAGGGCGGATAGCTATAGTGCTTCCTTTCTTTTTCTGTTGATACTTCTCAACAATTGTGTAATCTTCCATTTTTGGTTTTTTAAAAATTAATAATTATTACTATAGTCAAATAATGCAAACTAATGCACATTCTTATTATTACTAATATTTCTAAAGCAAGGTTTTACCCTTGCTATAGTTTTTGACTTTAACTAACAACTATCTTCAAAGCTCCTGAAGTGTGATATAAATCACCTTTCGCTAAACCTGCAGCTTTTGCTGCTGCATCATCTGCATGGTCTCTTGCTAAGATATCCTTACCAACTGCTTTAGAAGCAAGTATTTTAGAAACACTTGAATTTGAAAATTCATATGTTTTGTTTTGTCTTTTAATATCTAGTGCCATGATCAGTTATATTTAAAGGTTAAAAATAAAAAGGGAGGAGGTTTAACCCACCTCCCCTTATTATTACAATTCTTAGAATGATCCTCCAGTAACTGGGTTTCTCATTACAATTTTAAGAACTTTAGTCGGATCTTTAACCCATACAGCTGGCATGGTTTGAGTCATATAAACTCTGTATCCATTGAACTGTCCAGTAGATGCAAATCCTTGGGTTCTTCCCATGTAGTCCATAGTACCATTTTGGTAGAACCACTTAAGTTGATTATCCCAAGAAAGTTTCAACAAGTGAATGTTGTCATTACCTTCGTCAGTTACATCAAAGATGATAAAGCTAAATGAACTTAGAGGTCTTCCATCAATTAATGGATTCTCAATGTCATTAGTGTTTAAGTTATCAAATGCAGGATTCAATACAAACTTAACGTTAGCTAAGAATGGAATAGTAAAGCTTGTGTAAGCAAAACCATAATCTAAATCCATACCTTTACCTGTTACAGCTCCGATATCAGATGCATTTTGAACTAATCCAGAACCATACACTTCATCAGCAATTGCTTTGTTGATTAACTGCATACCACCAATACCTGTTTGTACAACAAGTGATCTTTGTGGGTCTGGTCCTTTAAATTCAACTTTTCCTTGGTAGAAGTTGTAAAGCTCAGACTTAAACATGTCAAGAGTAAATGATGACTTGTTGTATACTCTCTTAAATGAGTTATCCAACTGTGCCCATAAACCAACAGATAATCTAATATCATCTGGTCCGTCTTGCTTAATTCTACCGCCTTTCCCCCACATGAGGTAAGTCTCAATGTCAGTTGCAATTTTAGAAAGGTGTGCTGCTTCCATATTTGTAATGAAAGTACGTGTAAGAGTACCATTTTCAAATGCTTCTCTTGCACCAGCTTTACCCATAGATGCAACTAATCCTTCAATACTAGGTACTGATGGGTTGTTTGGGTCATTGTCAAAGTTTCTCCAAATTTCAGTTACAGGCACAGTACCATCAGCGTTCAATCCGCCTTTGATCATTAAGTCTGCTCTTGAAGAAATTGAATAGTGTACGTGAGCTTCTGCTCCTCCTACGAAGTTGTAGAATTCACGGAAACCAGAACCTGTTTCAATGTCAGAGAATCTTTCACCATACTCACCACGTGCAGAACCTTTTCTGAAGAACTTAGTTCCTTTTGCAAGGTACTTGTTATCTAAAGAGGCTGCGTTGTTGTTGTTAACTAATTGAACAGTGTAAACATAACCGTCACCTGCTGGGATAATATCATCAGCTGTGATGTAAAGTTCTAAACCATTGTACTTATCATAAGTAATGATATCACCATGTCCAAAAGTTCTCTTGTTAATTTTGATCCTAAACGTTGTTCCATCAACACCTTTTGAAGTGTTAGCAGGATCAAGGTCCGCAACTATGTACGGTAGATCTTGTGCAATAGGAGTTTGCCATTTGTACTCACCTCTAGCGTTGTCTACAAGAATTGTATTCTTTCCACCAAAAGAAGCCATTTGATAAAGAGGCATTTCAACTTTTTGAGTCATTGCCCACAAATCAATTGGTCCCATATCCATAGGCTCAGGGTTACCAAGCATCTGGGTAAGGTGATAAGAATCAACATGAGAACTTGCTTTATAGCTTGTATCTCTTAGGAAAATCCCATTATTTAAAACTGGAGTTGCCATAATTTTGATTGTTTTTGATTGTTAATAATTAATTTTCAGTTTATATATTTAATTTACTTAATTAAATTCGTTTAAATATGTTGGTTGGTCTTTGAATCTTTCTCTTTGAGCTTTTCTTAGCACTTGCTTCTTCTGCTTTAGTTACACCTAATGATGATCCTCCTACATTTGATTGCTCACTTTTCAATTTTCTAACCGTTTTCTCAACACTCTTTTGTGCTCCTTTATCCATAATCTTTGCTTTGTAACCTGCTGGGTCTTGTAATAACCACAGAGCTTCAGAGATTAATTGGTAATTAGGCTCCACAAATTGATATTTTTCAAGTAAGTGTCCTAACAGATTAGTGTTACGTCCACTTACAGAAGGATAATTAGGTTGAACTAAACCATTATATAACATGGCTTGTGTCTTTCTATCTACTTTAATATCACCCAATGTTCCTTCTTTTAATGTCTCATAGACATTTTTCATATATTGTTGTGATGCTTGCTCTTGTTGTTTTTTCTTAAGCTCTTGTTCTTTTAGCTTTTGTGCAACAACTTTTTCTTGCATCTTATCTAACTTTGGTTTAAACTTATTAGCTTGTGTTTCTAACTTACCTAAGTCTTTCCAAATTTCAATTTCTTCTTGGATATCTTCAGCAGTACCGTATCCAGTAGCACTTAAATATTCCGTTATAATTTTTTCCTGTCCTGCAACAGTTTTAACATTTAAAGTTTTGGTTTCTTCTACTTGAGATAATGTAGAAAATAAACCTTTTAAATCTTTACCACCATCAGCTACATATTTTGCAGCTATCTGTAATTCTTGAGGTAAACTATTAAAGAATTGTTTTGGAGTTTCACTTCTTACTTGTCTAGCTTTTTCTTCTAGATTAGCTTCAATTAACTCTTCCCAATCTTTAGCAGTATAATCTTCAAGTGCTTTATCATCATCAAATGGTACAATCTTATCATCTTTAATAAGTTTACCAAATACATCTGATATACCTGAAATTTTCTTTCTACCTCTAGTTTCTTTAGTTTCAGTTTCTTCTTTATCCTCCTCTTCATCAGAGATGTCACCAAAAACTTCATCTACAGTTGGTGCTTCTTTTTTATCTTCTACTTTTGCTTCAACTTCTTCAGTCACCTCTTCAGTTTGTTCAACTTTTTCAGTTTCTTCTTTAGCTTCTACTTTAGCATTTAGATCATCTTTTCCATCATTGTCTGGGTCAGCAAAACTAAAGTCAGCTTTACCAGATGTTCCAGAAAAAATATTTTTTTGTTTCTTGTCATCTTGAATCATATCAGCGCCACTAGGTGCAGCGTTGAATATTTCATCCAAGTTGATTTCCACATTTTCTTTTACGTTACTCTTCACAGTTTCTGTTTCTGTTGTACTCATAATAATGTTGGTTTTAATAATTAATACTTTCTTACATATATAATATAAGAAATGTTTCTTAATATATAATCAAGTTAAACTTAAAATATTTTACTAAACATGAAAGTTTTTTGCAGTATATAGCTAACGCTTATTTATCTTCATTCTTTTTTGGAGAATCATATTTGTTTTTGTTCTCTCTTGCTATTTGAAGTTTAGTATCAGCTATTTGTTTTTGAGCAGCAATTTTTTCTCTTTCTACCGCAAGTCTATTGTTTTCTTGAGCTGACTTTGTAGCACTTTCTTGACGCTTAAAGTTCATTTGCTCACGGTATTGAGTTGTTTCTTTAATATCTTTCATAACATCTTGATAATCAGATTGCTGATTCTGATTTAAATCAACCATAGACCCATAACCAGCAGATCTAATTTCAGCTAATAACACATCATTTCTTCTGTCTTTCTCATTTTCTGATATTTCAACTTGAAGTTTTTGTTGCTCTTCTTGAGCTTTTGCTTGTAGCTGTTGCTCTTGCATTTCACGCTGCTGTTGCATTTCTTCTTGTCTTTGCTTTTGTTGTCTGATTTCTGAATCTTTTAGTATATCAGATACTTCAGCAATTGAATCAGCTTTAACAATATTACCTAATTCATAAATGCTTGCGCCTGTTGTGTTATTCTGAAGAGCCATTTGTTTAAGATTTTCAAGGATAGCTCTATGATTAGTCTTAGTTGTTGCAAATACATTAAAGTCTCTAAGTAGTAAATCTGTACCATTAATAGTAAAGTTTACTTTTTCTGCTTCTGTAGATATGTATTGTAACCTTACACTTGGATTACTACTTTGATAGAACTGAGCAAGGTCTGTTCTCATTTGATGTACACGTGGCATTAAATGATCTGAGTGTTGTACAAAATACATTTCTGTCTGTGCATATGATTGTTGCATAGCCTGTACAACCCCTGTAGCTGTTTGAGCTGACACAGCCCCACCTAAACGTTGTGGGTTAATACCTATTGCATCAAAACATTGTTGTTTAAAATAATTAGCAAGTTGGATTCTAGACATCAATCTATTAGTCTGCTCCATATTAAGAGTTTGATAATGATTGAAGTTAGTAGCATTCTCAGTATTAGTAATTGATGTATCAAGAGGTAGCATTTGAAAATCCTTCATTGCTACATATGCTTTAGCATAATTATTTTTACCCCAGTCTTCTCCCATTGAGTGACGTGGTAAAGCATTTTGATCAAACATGATTACTGTTCCTAATTCATCTATTAGAATGTCTGCAATCTGGTTATTAACCATATTGTATCCAACTTGATATGCTTTCATTAAGTCTACCAATGATGTTGATCTTGTATTTCTATCAGAGAATACTCTTCCTTCTACTGGTAGCTTACAACCATATAAAGAGTTATCACCTTTAAATTGGAAAGGTAGTCTTCCTGGTTTAGTTCTATTTATACCTAAGTATATTGGATTAATATTATCACCCATAGTAGACTGCCACATTGCTGGTAAATTTGGTCCAATCTTGACACCACCCCAAACTTCATTAATCCAAATCCAATCTATATGTTCACCTTCTAGTAATGTGTCTTTTGTTTTTTGCTTAAATATAGAAGTGTCATATATGGGCTTTTTAGTTATCTTATATGTCTCATCTATAATCTCTTGTACAACTTCACCATCTGGCTTAACATGAGTTAAGTGACCAACTCTTCTTTGTGTTTTCCAATATATAGTTGATACTCTCATTAAGTTACCTTCACCCCACATTGAAACATCTTCATTTTCATCAAGGATTTGACTTAATATATCTCCACCTCTTGCAGGATCATTCCAGTAATTACTAGTAAACTGTCTATATGCAAGACCTGGCATATTAGTATTCCACTCATGAGATCTTGTTGCATCATAATAAGCACCGTCATTTTGATAACCAGTAACTTGATATTGTGCTGAACGTGCAGGATAAATCTTTTGAAGTGATTTAAGCTGCTTTTCATCCATCAAATAACCATACTTATCAACTACATCAGAAACCGTCATTAGATCAATCTTACCTACGTAATTTGAATCTGATATATATCTTTGATCTGGTGACTTTTGATAGAAGGTTAACACAGGATTCCATAATTCAAGATCATAATCATCTTCTAACATACGGAAATGCCAAAACTCTCTATCAGCAATTAACATATCTCTAAACCCTCTTTCTTCCAGTTCTTGCATTTTGAACCTTTCTTCATCAACTGCAAGTTGGTGTGAAGCCCATTCTTCAATAGAACTTCTATAAGACTTACTAAAGTAGTCTTCTATTTCTGGTAAAGATTTTAAATTTTCAGGATTCATTTGTTGCTGAACTTCTTCAGATCCCATGTCAGCACCCATTTCAATCATCTTACGCATCATCTTTTGTTCAGCATCTGCAAGTAATGCTTCTTCTACTTGCATTTTCTTTTGCTCAAGCATTTCATTATATGATGCATCATCTACAGCTCTGAACTGTACTTTTGAATATCTCTTAGCAAACTCTCCTGTAAGAACGTTAATTACATTTGGAACAATAGGATAAAATTTAAGTTCTAGTGCTGAATCATTTTCAGCAGTAAGAACATCCATTAAATCTTTATATTCATTGTCTGGCTCTACTATATAATCCGTTTTATCAATTATACCTTTAGCCAGTTTATAATTTTTAAGAAGTCTTCTTGAATTAACACGTAAAAATTCTATACCTTGTAGCTCAAGCCAATCAAGGTTCCATGCAGTCCAATCATCATCTTTCTTTTTATATGGTAAAAACTGAACCGGTTGTGTTAAGCTAGAAAATGTAGGCCCGCTTTCAGCTTTAGCCCCATTTTTCATTTGCATTGCATTTAATACTCTCATACCAATTTAGTCTATTTTATATTTTTAAATCCGGATCTTCTTATCTTAGTACCTCCTAAAGTCCTATTGCGTCCAATATTTTTAAAGGCACTACTATACTTTAATTTACTAAAATTTTCTGAGTTTACCAAAGAATCATTCTCTGATTCACGCCTTTTAGTATAACCTCTATTTGATTGTTGAATTTTAACAAAAGCCACTAATGCACCAAAAGCCACAAGTCTATCCACGTTTAATCCTGGGTAATATGCTAACATTTCTTTTAAAAGCATTGGATCTGGTATTCTTTCAACCCCCAATGTTTGAGTCATTACGTTACCATTATCATCTAGCTCTTCATCAATTACTTCTCTTAAAAATTCTATTGCATAAGAAATCAAATGACTCTTAAATAATGTACCAGTATTCTTCCATCCATATTCCTGATATACTGTTCTATTTGAGCCAAGATCTTTTAAGAATAATATTTGTTGTTTAGGTACTAAATATCTTTGTTTTTTCCTAGCAATCATATGTTGTATAAAAAGTGATATGTTGTTCTCAACTATTGTCCAAGCATTATACCACTCAATAATCATTTCTAACCTCTCGTGTGTTTTATTTATATCATCAAATCTACCACACCAAGCTGCTACTATTTTATCTTTTTCAATAAACTGTTCTACGTCTCCACTAGGTAATTGTCTTGTAACTTCAGTTGCATTTTTATATACAAAAATACTACACAATGAATCTGATGTTGTTGTCTTACCTTCTGACACAGGGTCAATAGATGCATAGTATGCACCAAATTGAGGTGAAGGTATAGGTCTTTCCCATACAACTATACTACCTGTTTTATCTTGCATTTTTTTATCTACAGGAAATTTAGATATAGGAAGTTTATTTGTTCTTTTTGCAATTATACCTGTTTGATCTCTGTCAAGTTCAATAAGTTCATATGCATATTCTTTCTCCTCAATCTTCTTCATTTGTTTTGATAGAATACCTTGAGGAAATATAGACTCCTTTCTATATGCAAATGCTTCTGCAATATTTAAAGGTTTCTGAGATATTCTTAATTGGTACTGTTCACCACTTAGTTCACTCTTCCATCTTTGTCTCTCAATCTTAATAGCTTCAATAGCTTCTTCTATTTGAGAGTTACCGTATTCATCAATATAAGGGGGCATAGACCATTGTTCAGGAATAAATAGACCTGCCATACCAATTGTACCATCTGCGTCCATTAAGTTTGTTTCTACAGCGTATATATCATTTGCTGTAGGATTTAAGATCATTTCTTTCAAAGGGCCACATTGTTCTAAATCACCCACTGATCCTGCAGCTATAAACATACCTGTTGTAACCATACCTGAAGACATTGCAGGACGTAAGTACTCATATGTCTGCATCATATTTTTAGCAATCCCAGCCTCTTCATGAAAGAAATAAGTACAAGGTCCACCAACTCCAGTAGTAGCATTCTTTTCAAAAGATGCACCTTGAATTTTAGATTTAAGCCCTCTAGATGTTTTTCTATTGTTTACTTTAACCTCAATCTGCTGTTGCCATAATAAAACTTTCTCTGGATTACTAGGTCTATACCAAGCAGTATGCTCATTTAAAAATGTTTTATATTCCTCTAAGAACTTCCAAGATCCTTTATCATTTATGTAATCTTTTAAAGATGCACCAATTTTACATATAGATCCTTCTTCAAACCAATACTGATTTATAACCTTAGCCATATGAAAATATGATGAGGCTATCTGACGTTTTTTAAGTATAGCTGAATGCTGATTATTTAATTCTGCAAGTATCTCATACAATGCCATGTGATATTGCGCATCTCTTACTTTTGCAAAACCATATTTCTTTTCTTCTTTGTCAAAGATTGGTAGAAAGTTTAGCCACATGTAATAATCTCTTGTAAGATACCACTGTTGTGATCCACTTTTATAAATTACACCCTGTCTACATTTATTTTTTTGATCTTCCCAATATGCAGTAAAGTCTTTAGATCTAAAAGGTTTATTACAATAAAACCCTTCATCATTAAAAACTCTAGCTTGCTCATTAAAAAGTAATGCAGTTTCATCAAAATTATACAATCCAGGCTCTTTAAATATTAGTTCTAAATACTCTCTAAAGTCTAGATCACTTTCAAATTCTGTTGTTGTCCAAACACCTTTATCATATGTGGGTATAATTCTACTCATATCTTATGATAGCAAATACATCCCCTGCTTGAAGAAGTAAATGCTCTTCACCTTCATGTTTCATGGGTGTAGGCATTGCATGTTCTGCATATTGAACAACATCACCAACTTTTATTTCTTCTACCTCAGCACCAACACCAACAACAGTTCCTTTAAACTCTTTTTTCTGTGCTATTTCAGGTATAATAATTCCTGATTTAGTCTGGCTTTCTGCTGCCTTTCTCTTGATTAGTAATCTTTTTCCTACTGGTATAATTATTTGTTTCATTTTTATTTGGTTTTTTATTTTTAAACTGTGGCTCATCCCAATAACAGAAGATCCATTTCATATTGATTAATTTTAAATTTGATCATAAGCTAAACCTGCACCTCCACGGACTGAACTCTCTTGTTCTTGTCTCATATCTGTAAAGGCACCTTTATATGACTGTCTAATATTTTCAAATTTAGCAGCGGCATTTACCATAGCATTTATGTTTCCATCTCTACCGTGTTCAATAGCTGTAACTTCCATATATTTTGCCAATCTATCTAACATAGATTTTATACCTACATAAGCTCTATATGTTGGTGTTTCATATAACTTTTTACACATATCCATTGCATATCTAATCTTAGGATCTTCTGGAGATTCTTCAAGCTGTATTTCTTCTATAATAATATCTTCTTTCTCATGTTCTGGTAGATTAAAGAAAGGATTCATATCTGGATTAGGACATGTCATATAAAACAAATATTGATATACAGACATATGGGTATCTGGATATTCTGTCATTATACTTTTTAAAAATGGCAAAGCATAACAATGTTCAGTTAACACCACTCTACTGTTTTGTATATCAAATAATCTTACTATCATAATTTAAATTTATTAAAGACAATTACAACCATCTTGCATCAAGTCTGTGTTATCTATTGTATTCATTAGGTTTTTCAGATAGCTATATGGTTGTGCTACAACTATTGGAGTTAAAAGATTTTTTATAAATATCTCTGATTTATTACCTACAAAATTTCCAGTCAGTGAATCATACATTCTATTTATACATATGATATCACTTTTATTTACATAAAACGGACTACACTGTTCATAAGTTACTTCTAGAAATGGGTTTCCATCACTGTCTGTTCCTGTTTCTTGCGTAGGAAAACAACGTGTGAGTTCAATGTAGTCTCTTTCAAATATTGGAATATAAGCTCCATTTGGCATAATTAATTATTTTTATTGTTAAACTTCTTTTTAAATTCTTCATAGCCTATAACTAATGTTATTGGTTTTGACGTACCTTGAATTAGTACTTCAGTATGGCTATCTTGAAACTTATCCGTGGCTACGTGCCAATACTCCTTAAACCAGACTACACTATTTAAGTTAAGCATTATTTTTGTTTCTTCAAACCTAAAATCAGTTGGAACTTTAGATTTTAGTGATTGTACTTCTACTGCTATTATAAATTCTTCCATTATTTTTGATCTTTAAGCCACATAATAATTGAATTAACTTCATCCTTTAAATATGGCAATTCATAAATTTTTACTTCTTCTAATACTGGCTCACCATTAACATGTTCATTAATAGGATAACCATTTGTATCTTCACCTACTTGTTTAAACTTTACATGTTGAATAGTAAGTTTACCAATCTTTAATTTTGGATTATGCTTTTTAATTATATATGCATAAATACTCAACTGCAAATTATAATGATTCAAATTACAATCATCTAAATGGTTGACTGGCTTGTACATTTTGTTAGTTATCCCTTCCCAATTAGTAAAACCTTTTTCTTTTATTTCTTTATTTGTTTTATAGTCACATATATTTATATAACCATTAACTACTTCAACAAGATCTGCTTGGCCACATAGACCTACAGATTTTAAATAAACTAAATGTTCAGGATAAACACCTTCTTCTAATTTTTGATTTGGTGCAATTTTAATTCCTTGATCATCAATAATAGGTTTAATGATGGGAACTTCCACTCCATGTCTACCAATTGTTTTTAAATCAAGCATATCTGCTTCCCTTTGATTATGGTAAAAGTTTCCAAGCTTAATTGCTCTTTCTGTTTCACCGTCCCAGGCAGCTAATATTTCTTTTGGTGTCATACCATACCATTTAGACCTTTTATTTTTTGAGGACTTTTTAGCTTGTCCTTCTCTATCAAACTTAGGTTTAAACTTAGCAATGAATGAGGTAACACTCAACCATTTTATTTTATCTTGATCTGTGCTCTCATATACATGACCATCTTCTATAAATTTTAGTGCCATAATTAAAGAGTTATTGTAGTATACCACCAGCTACCTGCTGTATTAGTTTCTACCGTTGTTACGTTACCGTTTGTATAATAATTAATTATCATTTTCTATTTGGTTTTTAATTAAATCTTCTTGATCTTCTGTTGTCAAAGCATCCCAAAATCCTTTTGGACACTCTGATGATAATGATCTAACTTTAAAAGCTAAACTGCAACCACAGTCTGCACAACAAGGTTGTGTTCCTGGTGCTACACAATTATCACCTCTAGCATCAAATAAACTGCATTTAATACAGATCTGAAATCTATCAGTTGCTACTGCTTCAATATGCTCTTTTTTGAAAGTAAAGTTTTTAATTCCCTCTACTATTTTATCAGCATTTTTAAATGCATCAAGATATTTAGACCATTTACTTTTTGCCATTTCTAAATTCTTTTTTGTTTTTGATGTCTTCTTCTAATTGTTGCATTGCTGCTTCCATTTGGATAATGTTATTTTGTATATCCTCACTCTTAGCAAAGCCGTTATATGTTCTCTTAGCTATATTACCTAAAAGACTTTTATTTTTTAATATTGCCTTTTCAAGTTTGTTTTTTCTTAAATAAAATGTTCCTAATCCATCTACATTTATTCTTGGATAAGCTAAAGATGATAACTTCTTTCTAAGCTTACCATAATAAAAAGTAATAAAATCATCTACTACTTGTGGATGAACACCTACTTCATCAGCAATACCGTCTTTAAACTCCTTGTGACTCTTTGGTTTCACTGCCTAAAATTTTATAATCCAACAAAACTAATCCAGAAGACTGTACATTTATTTCTGGATTTAAAGCAATAGTCTTTTTATTGTGTCCATTTTTAATTAATAAACCTTTTTTTTCTGCTTTAGTTATAGCATTTCTAGCTGATTGTGCACTTTTAAATATATTATTGTTTACCGTTTCAGTACAGAATTTAGTTAACTCAATATTTTTATTTTTAGCTAATTCAGTTAAAAACTTTAAATCAGAATTGCTTATTAGTATATCATTAAAAAAACAATATGTAACTATCTGATACTTTATTGATACATTGATATCTACTTGATGTTTTAGACTTACTTGATTTACTAATGCCATATCTATAAACTCATTATCATATCAACAAATTCAGGCTGAGGAAAACAATCCCACTTATCCTTTCTTACATTGGTATGTGTTAATAAACCTTTTACTTTACCATAGTAAGCATCTTCTTGAAATTCAAATCCTTTTGTTGGACCATACTTTTTGATGTATTGTTTTAAACCTAATCTAATATCAATACCATCTCTTTCACCAACATATCTAATCCACTTTTCAGTTTCTTTGATTTGTGCATCAGAATATTTATGCCAATGCAATCTTCCTTTAAAATGCTCTGGTAGCTCACATATCTGACTCTCATGACAGGTAGATCCTACATATGTCTTTTTTGTTTTACTATCTAAGTAACCCATGCTACATATTTCTAAACCTACTGAATGACGGTTCATAAAGCCAGATCCTGTTTTACCAAGATGCCAACCTTGTGCACCCTCTGGGAATGCTTGAACCATAACCCCATCATACTCATCATTACCATTTCTATGATTTACACCACCTAATACAAATTCAGTAGCTACACGTCCACGGGTATCTCTACCCCAATGATCTATACATCTATATGGATTAGCATTACCTGCTGTGTGATGTAAGAATATGTAATCATTTTTGATTGGTCCATTGATATACTCTCCTTTAGGAAGATAATGTCTATGGATAATCTGGTCAAATCTAGTTTTAAAGTATTGACCACTCACATCTGTGTCATCTAGTATAGCATCATCTTCAACATATGTGATATTAAGTAATAATGACCACATATCATTGTCAACTACACCAGTCACCAATAATCCTTTTGATAATTGGAACTTTTCTACAGCCTTTTCAGTTATAGGACCAAAGTGTCCGTCTGCTGAAATACCTAACTTCTTTTGTAAAGTAACTACATCTGAGCCTTTACTACCTATTTTAAGCTGTCTCATTTTCCATTGCTTTTTTCATAGCTTCCTGAAATGCTTTACCCTCTTCAGAATTTGGATCAACACCCTGACCATTTTGATTAGCGTATTGTTGAGCCATAAACATCTGAGCTTGCATTCTTTTAGCTCTGGATTCTTCAATATCACATAATAGCGCCTCATATTCTGCTTGAATAGTTAGATGAGGTATATTGTCTTTGTAAAATTCTGTGATTTCCGCTCTTCTTGCAGCCATTTCCTCTTTAGTCATTTCTTTTTGAGGATCATGATCTTGCAGTTCTGGGTTGATTTTTTTAACTGACATATCTTTGTTTTTAAAAGTTAATAAAAACAAAAGTATAAAAAAAGTTTAAATAAAAAAAGTTTATTGTAATTTATTACGTTCAAGTAATGTAATAAGATCTCTGGTATCAGCTGCGGTAGTAAACTGAATATCTCCTTCTAATATCTCTACGATCCAAGAATCTTCTTGTAAATTATCATGACTGTTTGATATAAGTTCTATATTTCCAACTTTATATGCATAAAAGTAATATGGTGTATTACCAGATTCTTCTGCTGTAACATTTACTTTTTTAAATCCAAGTTTTTTAATAGCACTCTCAGTCATAATTTCTACCATTTAACTTTATTTGCCCAATATGCAGCAGACATTTTACCTTTTGCAATGTTTTTACCATGTCTTGCTTTAAATGAAGCACGTTTCTTTTTCATTTTAGCTGACTCACCTGCTTTAGGTTTACCAGCAGTTTTAGCGCCTTGTTCTCCAAAACGAATTGTTTTTACTTTATCACCAACTTTAGCTACAACTACATGTGACTTCTTTGGGTGATTAGGTGTACGTTTAGGTTTATTATAACCTGATACCCCTGCTCTTGTTAATCTGCTATCTTTTTTCTTTGCCATTATCCTACCTTTTTCCATCCACCGCTGCCGCCAAAGACTCCAAAGCCTTCACCAACACCTGCTGCAAATGCATTACCACTTGATCCCCATGATACTTGTGTACCTCCACCATCAGCACTTATAAAAGATACTTCAAAGGTTGTTGCCGTTGTTAATGTATCTAGATCACCATAATTTAAAATCCCTTCTCCAGAGATGTCTCCTGCACCTAATCCACCTGCTCCACCTTCATATTCCCATTCTTGACCTGATGGATCACAGAACATGACAGTTACATGAGAATATACTAAAAATGAAATGATGTCTATTTGACATTGTAAAGATGGAGCATTATCATACTTTACTGGTATTGGTGGAAAGTCAAGTTTAGAAAACTGTCTATCCTCTGGGTTTGTAAATGTGTTATCAGGATTAATACCTCTATGTGCAAACCACATTCTTGCTTTTTCTCTTTTATTCATCTTTTCTTTTTTAGCCATTCTTAATAATTCTTTGCCTTCATGTAACCAGTGACTCATAACTATTTCTTTTTTTTCCTAGCACCGGTTCTGTTTTTTCCTTTGTGTAAACCGTGACTAGCATGTTGTTTTCCTTTTTTTGTTGCAGCTCTCTTCTTTGCATTTGCTGCTGCCAGTTTCTTTCTACCCTTCTTAGTAGATTTAAGTTTAGATATAGTCTTAGACGGTGCATATACTTCACCTGTCTCAGAACTTTTCTTACCCGAAGGAGTTCTCCATTTCTGCTTAGTCCATCTGTCTAGACTTTTTTGTGATGCTGCCTTTGCCATTACTTTGTTACAAATGTGTGTAAGACAAATAAAACCATACCTGAAAATAAAAGTCCTAGTATTGTTTTATCATTCTTAGTTACTTTTGGATTATCTTTTATATTAACTACTTCAAATAACGTATCAGGTGCTTTTTTATATTCCCATGACGGTTTTGCTGATCCACAATTGAATAACAGTAAAACAAGTAATATTAATATTAATCTTTTACGAATCATTATTTTTTAGTTTTATATCCGCCTCCCTTGGCTTTATACTGTTTTGCTAGCATTTGTGCTTTACGTGCAGACCACTGTCCAGGACGGCCACCTTTACTACCAGCTTTAATTCTTTCAAATAACGCTTTACGCATTCCAGGCTTAGTATAGTTACCAGCCTTGTTAACAGTACTTTTTTTCTTAGTTGCTTTCTTTTTAACTGCCATAATTTTACGCTTCTATTGTTTCCGGATACGTTTTTTCTATTATATCACGAATTTTTGCACACTTCTCATACTCTTCACTTTTGATAAAATGCTCTAGCATATTCTGCAATTCGTGTAGCTGAGGTCCATTGTCAGGATCAAAAGCCATTATTAGTTCTCTACCACCTTTGAACTCGCTCACCATTAGCTGGTCAAATGTAAGTTCCCCGGACAGTATCAACCATGCATTGTTGAATGCTGTGTCAAGCAGGATAGCGTCTAACTGCATTTGTTCTATCTCACTTAGTTCATGCTCATTGTTATGTTCTTGTGCCATATCATTTTTGTTTAGTTAGTAACTCTCCTATAAAGACAATATACAGAATTTCCCCAACCTATAAAAATTTTTGAGTCAGAACATGTCCCCCACTCCTGTTAAAAGTTTCTCACGGCCCCCCAAAAATTGTGTGTTTGGCGTGCTAGGAAGGTATATAGTATCTGCTCCCCAACTAAAAGTTGCAGAGGTGGTACCCCCCTTAAAATTACAAGGGTTGTACATAAATCCTAAACATTGCAAAAAAATCTATACAGGATTATAAATATACCTGTATGTATTCTATGCAATGCGTGCATAATTGTGAGAGGTACTGCAAAACAAAACAAGTATCTATATCTGTAGGTAGGTGATAGTATCTACACAAGTACTGTATTAGAGTACCTTCTCTCAATGTGCATATACGGCATTTTTCAATGCCTCTGCTCCCTAAATATTAACTGCGTAGGCAATTGCGTATTAAACAATTTCAGCAGGATGATTGCCCATCTTGTAACTAAATTTCTTAATAAATAATTATGGAAAATTTCAAATGCCAATTTGTAGCTGATGAGCAAGGTAACTTCATCAGAACAAGTAAAAACCCTGAGTATTCTTATGTAGTACTTGAGCAATCAACAACTGAGGTAAAGAACGGTTGGATGAAAAAGAACAGAGTATCAACTGTAATTTTGGGTTTAACCAAAGACCTTAATACTCTTGACACAAGTAAAGATATGGTAGGTAAAATCATTGTCAAAGAAAGTCTTGAACCATTCAATGAACAAGACCCTGAGCGTGATTTAAAGTATGCAGGTCAAACGGGTGTAGTATGTATGAAAGGAGAAAGTCCTATCTACCGTAAAACTGAATTTACTACAAACCCTAATGCTCAATCTGAGTTTATTGCACACACTAATAGTGCACAAATCAGAGAGGCTAATGGACAGCAAGTAGCAGTAGGTAGCCTTGACGCATTCAAAGAGGACGCAGTTGAGGCATAATAGCACAAGGGTAGTAGCGCCTGTTTTCACAGGCTCTGCTCCCTAACTATATTGCGCAGTAACAGCTTAGCTAAAACAGCTTTGTTGTTACTGATGTCAACTAAATTTAACTAAAGTTACTGATTTATTTGATTTAGTGGTTATTTAATATAAATACATGGTTATTTTTTTTTATTTGTGTGTGTCACAAAGAATGTGAGGTCAATATCCCACAAAATACCACCTTTTACCACATCAAAAACAATCACTACTACTAATAATATAAATATAGCTAACGTAACCATAACTAGAGGAATGTGGATCAACAATACCAATAAGACTACAGGTTATGGGTTAGCTTATATAGTATTATGTCTTTCCTCTATAGAATAAGAGGCATAGTACCCGCAATATTGCAATCAACCACTAATACCCAAATCGTATGTCAACATTTAGAAGTATAAAAGTAAAAAGGCAAGTGAGACAGCAAAAGTTGAACTCACATAGAATTATTAACCGTAAGAAATATTAAAATCATTATGTCAAATAATATATCAGAATTACAAGTACTAAAATCAGCAGCAGGTTATTATATAGGTCGTACAGAGAATGGTATGCCTTATAGCCGTGAATCTATGTACTTTAAAACAAAAGAAGAAGCAAAAAAATACTTGGACGTAAGCACTCTAAGTATTTAACAATTTCACGTGAAGAGGCAATCAAAACTGTTAAAGACAAACAAGATTAACAAATAGGCTCAGTTGTAATAAGCTGTTACAAGGTAAGCAACAAACCCATGGTATTCCAAGTTGTACACCTTATGGTCTGAGTCTTAGGCTTCCTCATGAATCAATAACCCTTTAAATTTAAATCAATGAAAAATTTCGTATTAATGATCATCCTTGCAGTATCTATAATGAGCTGTGAGAAAGAACCGCTTGAGTGTGAACTTAGGCAAATAAACCAGTATGAGATATTCTCTGTACAATTTGACTATCAAATAGACAAATGGGTGCATGTGTTATATCTACATGTAGACAATAATAATATAAGTGCTGAGTCAAAGCTAATAGATAACTACAACTCGTGGTTAGACTTTTGCCCAGACAATGCTCCTGTATGTAATGAAGATTACTATTATAAGTATAATGTATTTAGTCCTAACCTTAGCAACCCAGATGCTATAATCGTAAGTGATAATATATACGTTGACTTTGGTAGTTCACCTTTAACATCGCCAATAGGTGATCTAAGATATTACCTGTTAGAACATGACATGAATATCAGTATTATAAATCAAGATTCTATAACAATAATTAATTAATAAATATTATGAAACCAAAAATTTTTCGTTTTCTAGTAAAGCTGTTATATGTAGCAGTTTTACCTGTATCAGTCCTATTAGCATTTATAAACCTATTGATAGGTTATGAGCTAACTCTACCGTTTATTGTACTTGGTGCAATAATCGTACTCATTACTACATTTAATGCAATATTCTATACCATTCATATGAAGAACACATTCTTGTTACCAGAAGTAACTGTAGAATTTGTACCTGTATTTGGTATAGCAATAGGTGCTATGAACTATGGAGATAGTGATTATCGTTGGATCATTCTCTTACCGTTCTGTAGCATTGAATTCAGAAGTAAAAAATAAAGTTCCATATATGGACCACTAACAATACCAGTAATTATATATTATAATAACACTAGGTATTAAGGCTGTGTTCCAAATCTTAGGCCATAGTTTTTCCTAATACTTGTTTTGGCTATGTGCCTAAGATTTAAATTTCAATAAATGTTTATAGATATGAGTAAAAAATTCAGTGTTCAGTCAGAGGTGTTAAGAAACATCATGGCTGGATTTATTAATAAAGACAATTTTGCTGAACCAAGAAACCTTCAGCATGTATTGCGTATACTATTTCAAAACTTAGATGAAGCATCTGTAGAATCAATTGCTCATCTTATGTTAACCGAAAAACATTTCAGACCCACCAAGGTTGGTGACTATGTTAGATTGGCTTGTCCAAACTATCACATAGGTAAAGAGTTTGAAAAAGATATCCTAGAAGATATGGGATTACTGCATAAAGGTGATGATCATAATGATTTTTATGTTTATGGTGAGGTGTTAGGAGATAATTCCTGGTCATCTGATAACTATAATCCCTTCTATTCTACTATAAAAGTGAATCTTCTTTATCATGATGAGGAAAAAAACCTTAAGTTTGTAGAGCACACGGTTAGTCCGTTGCATGCTCTAAAGGTAAATACAGGTAGCATTCCTTATTTTAAAAGAGGTAAACAAACAGAACTTAAATTTCAAGAAGATGGCAAAGATATCAGCACAACTATTACGCTCTGAGTATTCAGCGTGGAAAGAGTTAGATAAATCTATTACATCTGCAGATGGTAAGAATGTAGACTTTGGCTTGTATATGAATAATAAATACATGTTTAATAACAAACTACTTGCAGAAGAGCCTGATCCAGCAAAAGCTATGCTTATGCTACTAAAAGATCATGTCCAAGAATTCAAATAGATTTGGTATAGTCAAACATTCTGTATGCACTAATCCTAATTTATCTATACAGGCCAAAGGATTATATAGTATTTTGTGTTGCTATGCAAACAAAGACAGACTATGTTGGCCATCTATTTCCACACTTGCTGATGACACTGACTCAAGTCAAACATCAGTAAAAAGATGGATAAAAGAGCTTAAACAGCATAATTACATAAAAAGGGTAGGTAGAAAGCTAATGGTTTTATAATACGTTAGCTATATATATGCTTTTTATTTTTGAGGTAAGCCTAAATTGGCTTAGTAATTCTGACTCAGAACAAGTTAAATTATTATCTTTGATAAACTTTGATAAGATAATGATTATACAACTTCCAAATGGCAGAATAATTGAGTGTTCAGTAGAACAGTACCTTTCATTAACAGATGAAGAGTACAATGATCTGAATGGTCTTGCCTCAGCTTATACTAAGGAAGTGGTTGATCCATTTTATAATAGATTTCATAAAACAGGTAGGGTTCAAGATGAAGCAATAGATAATATTGAAGAGTATGAACCTGCACTTGATGAGATTGAAGCCTATGAAAAACTGGATGACCCGTATTTTCACTCTGATGATAGTTAAATCATCACACAATTATTTTATTAATCATTTAAATTTACTAAAAATGCAAAAAAAAGTAGAAATCCTGGCGGATGACATGGGTAATGTTGTGCGTCTAAGCAAGAACAATCCAGAGTATGGATTTATTAGACTATCTTACAAGGATAGTGCAATTGGTACAAACGGTTGGTTAAAATCAAGAAACCTAACCACATTAATTCTGGGTGAAACAGAAAATTTAACAGCCTATGTTAAAGGTCTTGGTAAAGATCTTAGACTAGCAGGTAAAATTGTTGTAAAAGAATCACTAGAACCATTTAATGAGAGTGATCCTGATAGAGATCTTAAATATGCTGGTGATACTGGTATTATTTGCTGTCTTGATGGACAACCTATTTATAGGAAAACAGAGTACACGTATGATGAAAACGCAACAGATGTACTTGTTAAGCATAATAACGGTGATGCTATACGTGCAGCTAATGCAGCTTTAAACAATAAAGTTGAAGCTGCAACAACAGCACAGGCTTTCGGAATTAATACAGAAGAAACTACTGATGAAGTTGAAGAAACTACAGAAGTAGCGGATGAGATTGATGATACTACAAATGATGAGGTAGTGGATGAAGTGGAAGAGCTTGAAGAAGAAACATTTGAGCTCTAAATCTAGGTTAGATGAGGGGACCTTCGGGTCCTCTCTATCTATCTAATATATTACTAAATTCATAACTAAAATAAACAAGTATGCTATCACAAGATCAAATCCAAAAACTAAAACTTAATGAGAAAGAAAAACAATTAAGCAAGCGTATAGAACGCTATCAATATCTGGGACTCTTAGAAGAGTATCAGTTACATCCACCTTCAATCATCAACTCCTTTGAGTATCGTAAACTTAATCCATATCAACATTTTTTGTTTAAACGTGTGTTGCATGGTCTTAATGTTTATAAACCTGAAGAAGTTAAAAAGTTACACTGGGATAAGAAAAGACGCATTACAAAAGTTTGGAAGCGTGGGCAAAGAGAAATCAATGCCTGGAAGCAAACACTTTGTAATAAGAAAATTAATGCTTATTTTAGAGCAACTTTTCCACACTCACCACTAGCACAATATATTGCAGATATACCAGCTACTGAAGTATTGGAGGATTACAAGAACACATTGACATTCAAAGACTTAGGAATATGTTATGAAGACATAGTACTAAAATTTATGTCAGTGGGTTTGTTACCAAACAACTTTTTTACTATAAAACCAAATGGCAATTAAGAAAGTGTCCAAGAAGATGTCTAAAATAAATGCTGACTACACTAAAAAGCGTAGGAAGTTTTTACAAGACAACCCTATCTGTCATGCAAAGATCCATAAGTGTTCTTTGCATGCTACAGATGTTCATCATAAACATGGCCGTGGTGTATACCACTTAGAAACATCTACATGGTTACCAGTTTGCAGAAACTGTCACATGTGGATAGAAGAACATCCAGCTGAATCCTATGAATTAGGTTTTTCAGGCTCAAGATCATAACTTTATGGTCCCATAGCTCAACTGGATAGAGCAACAGCCTTCTAAGCTGTAGGTTCTAGGTTCAAATCCTAGTGGGATCACAATGGCCGGATGATGGAATTGGTAGACATGACAGACTTAAAATCTGTTGAGCAGTATTGCTCGTGTGGGTTCAAGTCCCACTCCGGCTACCAGCACTCTTAGCTCAGTTGGTCAGAGCAACTGACTCATAATCAGTAGGTCACAGGTTCAAGCCCTGTAGGGTGCACCCAGTGCATAAAAATTAAGTAAAATGAATCAAAGAAAGAAAGATATGGCATTAAAGGCAGTAGTCTGGTCATGCATAACAGCAATAACAATATTAATATGGTACCAAATACTAAGTTATCTAGCAAATCTGCTAGAGATATAGTACAAGAAGATGCACTAGCAAAAGCAGCGCAATATAAAAGATGTGGATTAGGTATTTCCATGGGTGTTGGTAAAACTAGAATAGCTATCAAACACTTATTAAAAAATTATGATCCATTTGTCAAGGCATTAGTAGTTGTGCCAAAACTATCAGTAAAACAAGCATGGTTAGATGAGTTAGATAAGATGAATCTTAACAACTTACTTGACCATATAGACTTTACCACATATATATCACTAAAAAAACAAGAACCAACAGACTATTCATTACTATACTTAGATGAGTGTCATTCATTAAAATGGACTCATGAGTTGTTCTTACATAGATATTATGGTAAAATACTAGGTTTAACAGGAACACCACCAAAAAAATCTGGATCAGAAAAGGGATTGCTTGTAAACAAGTATTGCCCTATAGTATATACTTTTGAGGTAGATGATGCTACCAGTTCAAATATACTTAATGACTACAAGATTATTATACATGAGCTAGAACTATCTAAATTACCTTCTTTAAAAAAGAAAAATAAGAATGGAGGGTTCTGGTATACAAGTGAAGAGAAGGATTATAACTATGTTACTAATAGATTAGCACAAGCGCAAACTCAAAAACAAATCCAGTTTGGTAGAATTATGAGAATGCGTGCACTAATGGATTATACAAGTAAAGAGAGCTATGTAAAGAGTATGCTAAAAAACATTTCCACTAAGTGTATTGTATTTGCAAATACTCAGAAGCAAGCAGACAGAATATGTAAGCATAGTTACCATTCCGGTAACCCTAAATCAGAGGAGAATCTTGAATTATTCTCTGATGGCAGGGTTTCACAATTATCATGTGTGTTACAATTATCAGAAGGTGTTACAATTCCAGAATTAAAAGCAGGAATTATAATGCATGCATATGGTAATGAAAGAAAGACTGCACAAAGGATAGGCAGATTATTAAGATTAAATCCTGCAGAGACAGCAACCTGTCATATACTGTGTTATAAAGGAACACAAGATGAGTACTGGGTCAAGCAAGCTCTAAAAGGTTTTGATCAAGAGAAAATTATCAATTACAATCCACTAAAACAATAATTATGGGAAAAATGAAAGAAATTTTTATGGAAATGGTTCAGCATGAATACAATGGAGATCATGATGCATATTTGCAAGACATGGCCAGACAAACATGTGAGGAATTTATTAAAGAAGATGGCACACCTTGTCCAAATTGCCATGAGCCAGCGCTAATGCGTAATGAAACACAAGCTGCATGTGAAAGATGCGGTCAAGAGTTTGTATATGTAGAAGGTGCTCTAAGATTTTTGTGATGTTAGAGTATGAATATGAATGGGGTAGCTTAAGCAATCCCATAATTATAACGTTTGAGTATGAATATGATCCAGGTGAGCCTGATCAATTATATGATCAATATGGTAATCCAGGTACACCAGGATATGGACCATCAGTACAAATATATCACGCATGGACTTCTGTTAAGGATAGACAAGGTAACCCAATAGAAGTAGATATACTAGACATGTATGATAGTGTTGAAAGTCTTGATGGATTAGAAGAATTAATATTAGAGGATAATCATGAATAATAAAATTAAAATAGTAAATGGAAAAACTTATATATTAGAGGACGGCAGATGGATAACAGCACAGGGTTATGAGGTAGATCCACATGACCCATACTATTTATCAATCTATGACCTCAACAAAAGTAAAAACCTTAGAGATGAAAAAGACTAATCAAGCACTACTTATATATAGTTCAGCACAAAAAGCGTTGGACCATTTATATGAAGTAGATGTTCACCCTGGTACAAGTCAGCGTAACTTAGATGCAGCTATACAACGTGTAGAAGATATCAGAGCTATTGCTAACATACCAACTATTGAATCACAAATTATGAAAGAAAAACAATTAGAAAAAGAACGTACTTGGGAAAGTATACGTAGAACACAAGGTAGATCCTTAAAACATGCAGAGAGTAATGAAACGTTTGCTATTATAGCAGGCTGTGTTACTATTGTATTTATTGTAGCATGTGCCTTATATAATTTATGGGCAACATGAAAGATCAGTTATTTGTACAGTGTACTGTAAAGGATGGTGAGTTACACTTTCCTATAAAGGCACTTAAGTCTAAATATGATAACTTTCTTAAAAACTTACCTGATGGCGCTAAACTAGAAATGTTTATTGGTGCACAGACAGGTAAAGGCAGTAACCCGCAATTAGCTAGAATTCATGCAATGATACGTGAAATAGCTAATGAATTGGGATATACTTTTGAAGAAGTAAAACTTCAAGTAAAAAGAAAAGCTGGATTATGTTTCACCAGAAACAATGCAGAATGGTGTAAATCATTTGCAGAATGTGATAAGGAGGAACTTAATCTAGCTATTCAAGCTGCCTTAGAGATAGGGGATTTTAGCGGTATGCAGTTAAGATGATTTCTTAACTATTGAATCAAGATCCTGAAAACTTTTACCAATTTCTGTGAGCTCTTTAATTAGATCACCACTTTGATAAGCATCTTTTAGTCTTGCTTGCATATCACCCAACTGTTGTTCATCAACTTCAACTTCAGTTTCAGATGATATTTCCTGATTAATTGCTTCTAATTTTAAGTAATTGGTAAGTGCAAATAATACATATAGTGATTGCTCATATGGATTTAATTCAAGCTGTGGTTGTGGTTCACCTGATTCAGGGTCCCACATCATCAGTTTATTAAATTTTTTGATTGTTTCAGGAACTTGTTCTTGATCCGCTTTATCACTATTAAGTATATATAGAGAAGTTACATTTTCTAATCCATTTATAAATGATGGATTAATAGTTAGATTCTCAAGATTCTTTGAGTAATCATATGTAATAACTTTTCTTGTACGTTTTTTATCAGACATAATAAATCAGTTTACAACAAAGATATGAAAAAAATAGAAATAGACATAACAGAACTAAGAGATAATTTAAATAGTAAATTGGAATCTAGTGGTTGGGACCGCATGCTTGCACCCTATGTGAATGGCTTAAGCTTTGACTTGATAGTCAATAAGTTAGTTGATCATGTGAATGCAGGTAAACGCTTTACACCAAAGTTTAAAGATATATTTAATGGATTTTATGAATGCCCATATGATGACCTTAAGGTTGTTATAGTAGGTCAAGATCCTTATCCTCAACTTGGTGTTGCTGACGGTATAGCTTTTAGTTGTAGTAATAAAGGTAGAGCTGAGAAGTCTTTACAATATATACTCAAGCAAACTATTGGTGATTTTACTGAGACAGGTAGAGTTATATATACACCAGAAGAATGTGACCTAAGACGTTGGTCTAATCAAGGTGTGCTGTTAATTAATACAGCATTTACTTGTGAAATCAATAAAATTGGTTCTCATTATGCTATCTGGAAAAACTTTACAGAATACATATTTGATAACATTAATAGACATAACCCTAATACAATATTTATATTGATGGGTAAGAAAGCAGAAGAGTGGCAAACTTATATACCACAATGTAAAGTTCTTAAATGTGCTCACCCAGCCTCAGCTGCATATCGTGGTGGAGAGTGGGATTGTAATGATGTTTTCAATAAAGCAAATGACTTACTAACTAAGCAAGGAAAAACTTGTATAGATTGGTAATAATTTGTATCTTTATAAACTTAAAAAAATACATAAATGCCTACAAATCAACAGGTTACACAACAGAAGGAGATCTCTGAATTTACTAAAAAATTTTACACAAAACATGGTGTAAAGTTGTATATTTACAGTCCAAAAGAAACGGATAGCAAAGTACCTTTGGATGCCTTGCATGATAGCACTTTATGTGCCTTGCATGAAAACCAACCAGGCTTTAGATATATCAAAAGCTTGAAGGAAAAAGTAAGATTCAGAGATTACCTTGTGTATGTGCAAGTATTTTCTTATTTGGCTAACAAAGAGGGTTATACTAAAACAAGAGTTGGAAGATATTTAGAACGCAACCATGCTACCATAATTAATTCATGTAAGCAGGTTGAGAATGGTTTCTTTACAAATGATAAAGTAGTAACAAATGCATATAATAACATTATAAAACAATTAGAAAAAGATGTGGGACCTATTTCAGAAAATGCTGAAAGCAAATCTAACACCGAACCAGTGCTTGATCCTATTTGGAATGAAGCAAAAGATTTCATTACCAGAGGTAGTTAACGGTGAAAGAGATGTATTAGTTAAACGTGGTTTCATAACTAAAGAAGGAGACCAATATATAATGACAGATAGAGCCAAAGTAATTTGTGCTACTCTGGATAGTTATTTTATAAAAGCAAAGAAAAAAACTGATATCCAATTAATGGGTAAAGACTTTGTAGAAAAGATAAATACCTATAGAAACATATTTCCTGCTAAAAAGCTACCAAGCGGTAAGCCTGCAAGAAATAATGTCAAAGCTCTTGGAGAAGCATTTAGATGGTTCTTTGAGACTTATGATCATACTTGGGATGAGATACATAAAGCCACAAGCATGTACGTAAATGAGTACAGAGATAAAGACTATATGTATATGCAAACAAGTCAATACTTCATATGTAAACAAGATAAGCATAGAGTAAAACATTCTACTCTAGCAGATTATTGTGATATGATAGTAGAAGGTATAAATACTGAAGATGATCACTTTAGTGAGAATGTAGTATAAAATTAAATAAAACAAATGTATGAGTAAACCAACACCGGCATGGAGAGGCCAATATGAAGCCTTCAATGATGCACTTAAATATATGTATGCCAGATCAACTGGTGAGGAGAAATCCATATATACACCATGGCCTAAATTTAATGATGCATGTACTGATGGCTTAGAGTGGAACACCTTGACGGTTATTGGTGGTAGACCTGGTTCAGGTAAAACTCTTATAAAAGATCAAATTATAAGAGAATCATTTGTTCTTAATCCTAATGATGAGTTTAGAGTATTAGAATTTCAATTTGAGATGGTAGGTAGAACCTCAGCCATCAGAGAATTTAGTTCTATAACAGGTAAAACTTATAAAGAGTTATGTAGTGCTGGCTCTACTTTACATAGTGATACACTTAATATGTGTCATCAATATGCAAAAGAAAGAGTTAAATATCCAGTTGATATTGTATCTACACCAATGACTGTAAATCAAATGCGTGATCAAATAGATCAGTATATGAATAAACATCAAAAGAAAACAATAATAACTCTTGATCATAGCATGCTTGTAAAAAGAGCACCATATCAAAATAGTACATTAGATATGCTATTTGAATTAGGTGAATTCTTTACACAATGTAAAAGGGATTATCCTTGTTTATTTATATGTCTATCACAGCTTAATAGGAATATTGATAATCCTGACAGAGCTATTGATGGTAAATATGGTAACTACATTCTTGAGTCAGATATATTTGGTTCTGATGCTATGCTACAACATGCTGATACTTTAATTGGTATCAACAGGCCAGCAAAGCAAAAGATTAGATTCTATGGACCAGATAGATATATAATTGAAAATGATAGAACATTGGTGTTGCATTTTCTAAAAGCCAGAAATGGTGATGCACGTATGTCATTCTTTAAAGCAAAGTTTGAACAAATGCAAATAGAAGAAATGCCTACACCCGGCCAACAAGAAAGAAGATGATAAGTACTAAAAAAATAAATACTGAACATATGGGATTAACACCACAAGAAAGAAAAATAAAAGTTGCAAAACTTAGAGAAGAGCATGAGGATTATTTCCAAACAATTGGAGACCTTAGAGCACTGTATATACCCAAGATGGCTTACCGTCCTAAAGGCAAAGATGAATTGTTTGTTAGCTTTTTTCCTAGTGAATTAGAAAAAGATCAAGACATCTATACTGAATTTGTAAGTATAGATTATGATAGTGAAGATCCAAAGAGAACTTTGTATTTACACAAAAACAATCCACACTGGAAACAAGAATATGAACTTGTTACATCTAGCTCAGGATTTGAAAGACATCTTATACCAGTTAGTGAACTTAAAGTAATCAATGATGTAACTACCAGATCAGGTAGCCCAATTATTGAAGAACCAAAGTTTGTTTCTGATATAGGTAAAACCTTGTTTGATCTACCTGACCCAGATGCGGGTTCTAATACACAACTTGTAGATAAATTGGAAGATATAAATCAAACATTGATAACATTAACAAAAGTAATTAATAAATTAATCAAGTAGTATGGCACAAAGCGTATTAGTAATTGCTGATTCAGGTACAGGAAAGTCAACCTCAATCAGAACATTAGATCCAAAAGAGACTTTCATAATTAACATTGCAAATAAACCTCTACCTTTTAAGGGCTATAAGAGTAAGTATACTCAGATTAGTAAAGAAAATCCTAAAGGTAATCTAACCTCAACTGCAACAGCACCGGGGATAGTTAAGGCAATGATGCATGTTAATGATAAGATGCCACAAATCAAAACAATTGTTGTTGATGACTGGCAGTATATGAGTTCTTTTGAGTATTTTGATAGAGCTAATGAAAAAGGGTATGATAAGTTTACTCAGATTGCATCTAACCTAGCGCAAGTTGCTAAGTTACCAAAAGATCTGAGAGATGACTTGACTATTATTTTTCTAACTCATTCAGAAGAGTCAACTGATATAAATGGAAATAGAAGAATCAAAGCTAAGACGGTTGGTAAAATGATTGACAATACGTTAACTTTGGAAGGTCTATTTTCAATTGTCCTTTTTGGTAAGGTAAATAAAAATGATGATGGTGAACTTGAATATGGTTTTGAAACTCAAAACAATGGAGAGAACACATGTAAATCACCAATAGATATGTTTGAGGATAGATTTATCCCAAATGATCTGCAATTTGTAAAAGATTGTATTGAAGAATACAATAAGTAAAATTAATTATTAAAAAAAGTAAAATTATGTTAAGTACTAAAGACATGTCTGCCGGATCAGGTAGCGTAAAACCAGTTATTGGAACAGGAAACCAAGTAGTAAAAATCAATGACATCACATTTGATCAAACGCCTTATGACAGTGAGGCATATAATATCACATTGCATGTTGAGTCAGAGCCAGTTGAAGGTGACTTCAATGGTTTCTTAAAAGATGTGAATAATCCTAATGGCCCACGTTATGAAGGTCAAGTAGGTAGAGTTAGATTCTCACCATATCCATTTAAAGATGCTGTATTAGCAAATGGTAATGAGATCAGCCGTGATACTGAAGTTCTAAAAGCTATGGTATTTCTTGCAGAAGTTGTAGGAAAGAGAGATGAGCTTGATGCTATTGAGGCAAATACAATTGAAGACTTTATGACAAAGGCATCAAAAGTTTGTTCTAACACTGGTTACATTAACGCATGCTTAGGTGCACGTGAGTGGGAAAACAAAGATGGTTATATTAATAATGATTTATTTTTACCAAAGAGAAATAGAATGGGTGTTCCATTAGAAGCTCTTAATACTGAGAACTCTAATCTATTGACATTTGATAAAAATGATACAAATCATTTCCGTCCAATGAAGAAGACTGAAACTGTAGGTGCACAAAGTTTTGAGCCTGCAGCACCAGCTGGATCAGACTTTGATTTGTAATATATAATATAAATAATTGAGGTGTCAATGGGACCACTAATGGCTTAATTAATAGGAAGAATTCGCACTCCTACTGTTAGCCTCATTTATTTTATTTATTAATATGTTCAATACAAAAAACATAGTAGGTGAAGGACATGATGTACCAAGCACATGGGTATTTCAATATTACTTAGATCTTCCTGAACAGCTTACGGGTCAAGATATTAAGATTAAATCTATTTTTAATCCTAATGAAAGGACTCCAAGCTTTTGCATTTATGTAGATAAATCCATAATGCAGTATAAGTTTAAAGACTTTTCTACAGGTAGAAGTGGTAGTAAGATTGATTTAGTCCAAAGTATATTTGATCTAAGCTTTTCTGATGCTATGCAGAAGATTGTTATAGATTATAATAAACATGTAAGGTCATCAGAATATAAAGAGCAAACCTTTACCCCTCATGCTAGATGGGAAATAGATTTTATAAAAGAGAGAGCATGGTCTATTGAAGATCAGAAGTTCTGGTTATCTTTTAGAATAGGTAAGACTATGCTGAGTAAGTATAATGTTAGACCTATAGAATACTATAACCTCATCAAGGAAGAGGACGGAGAAGTAAGAAAGCTTAGAATTGGCAGCAAGTGGTGCTATGGTTACTTTGATAAAGATGGTGAAGTATATAAAATGTACCAACCTAAGAGTAAAAAGTACAAGTTCTATAAAGCAAAGTCTTATTTACAAGGCAAAGATCAATTAGAATATAAACAGCCTTACTTAGTTATTTGTTCTTCTTTGAAAGATGCTATGTGTCTCAAAGGTATGGGTTATAATATAGAAGTTATTAGCCCTGACTCAGAGAATACTATGATTAAACCTCATATAATAGAGCATTTAAAAAAGAAGTACAAAAAGGTAATAACGTTATTTGATAATGATGAAGCAGGCAAGCATGCTATACAGAGATATCATGATACATATGGTATACATGGTGTATATCCTACATTATGTAAAGATGTGTCAGATGCTATGAAAGAACATGGCTTTGATAAAGTTCATGCAATGCTTAAACCATTGTTAAAAGATATATTAAATAAATAAATATGGAAAATGTCATAAAAAGAAGATGGTTTATACCAGGTAACGTTCCTAGCAGTAAAAACGGTAGAAGGTGGACAGGTAAATACTTTATTGCCAGCAAAGCTGTAATGAATTATAGAAAGTTGACAAAAGAATATTACGCCAAGTATGCTGAAGACTTTAGAAATGAAGTTGCAAAGCAAGACCTACCTGTTACAATAAGCTTTGAGTTTATTAGAGGTAGCCGCCACAAGTTTGATTATATAAATCCTGCACAAACAGTGCAAGATGATATGGTAAAACATGGATGGATTGAAGATGATAATGCTGAGTTTATTATACCAGCATTTGAACAGTATTCTTATGATAAGAAAAACCCCGGTGTATGGATAGAGTTAGTAATAAATGATAAAGAAATATAAGTGGAGAAAAAAGTAATTACATCAGAAGAGTTTTTCAAATTAAAAGAAATGTTTTCAGGATCTGTAGAGGATGTTGTAATGGCTTTAGAAATTTATAATACACAGTACAAAGACAAAGAAGTTTTAGATCAGCTTATGGCAAAAGCCTTAATGTTTGATAAAAGACTAGCTTTTGTTGAGTCAGTAAAATTTGATTTCTTGGCTAATACACAGAAAATCTATGCATTCATCAATAAAAATACAGCAGATAAAGTATATCTAGAAATAATGAATAAAATTATAAAATGATAAACGTTCAAGACCAGGTTGCTAGGACAACCAAAAGTTTAATTTTCTCAGAGCCCTTTTACGGGCTCTTTTTAATTGGTATCAATAAGAAGTATAGCATGGGCCTGCCAACAGCAGGTGTTAGCAAGCATCAAGTTGGTGTCCAATTGAGTATAAATCCTGAGTTCTTTAATGGCCTCAGTGAAGATCATAGATATGGATTAATTAAGCATGAGCTTTTGCATATTGCATTTGGTCATCTTATTATGAGAGATCTATATGCTAATCATAAACTATTTAACATAGCCGCAGATCTAGAAATCAACCAATACATATTGGAAAGTAAATTACCGGAAGGTGGTTTGCTGTTAAGTAGTTTTCCTGAACTTAATTTGCCTACAAAGGCAGGTACAAAAGTTTATTATGATTTGCTTCAACAAGCACAACAAGATGGCACATGCCCTTCCTTAGATAATTTAATGGATCAGATGGATGGTAATTCACAATACTGTCATTCTACATGGGAAGAGTTTGATTCTTTACCAGAAGCTGATAAAAAGCTGATACAAAAACAAATTGAGCATCAGCTTAAAGAGTCAGCAGAACAAACAGTAAAGAAATGTGGATCTATACCTGGTGAATTAGCAGAGTTAGTAAGAAGACTAATGTATGTTGAGCCACCTAAGTTTGATTGGAAAGGTTATCTAAGAAGGTTTGTAGGAAACTCTAGTATAGTTTATACAAAAAAGCTGAGACGTAAGTATAATAAAAGATACTCAGCTAATCCGGGCCTTAAGATTAAATTTAAGAATCATATTCTTGTTGGTGTTGACACAAGTGGATCTGTAAATAGTGATGAGCTAAAGGAATTCTTTAGTGAACTTACACATATGCACAAAACTGGTCATAAAATTACAGTAGCGCAGTGTGATACTAACTTAAACAGTGTAAGAGAGTTTAATCCAAAGAAAGATTGGGAAATACATGGTCGTGGTGGGACAAGCTTCCAACCAGTAATTGACCACTACAATGAAAAGAAAGGGCAATACACAGCCCTTATATATTTAACAGATGGTGAAGCATATCCTCCAGAGGACTGTCCTAAGAATACATTATGGGTTCTTAGTAGTGTTTCTAATATGAATGATGAGTTACCAGGAAAAGTAATCAAATTAAATTAATAAAAAAATGGCACAAGTAAATTTAAATGTAACAGAGTTAAAAGGATTTGTAAATCACATTATCACTAACAATAGATACTTACAAGAAGAAGGTAAGAATTCTGTATCAGTAGAAGTTGTAGGTGAGTCAGGTATTGGTAAGACTTCTACTATAGTAGAGCTTGCACAAGAGAATAACCTAAAATTTGTAAAACTTAATCTTGCTCAGATAGAAGAGCTAGGTGACTTAGTTGGTTTCCCTGTACGTCAATTTCAGATGTATAAAGAGAAAACAGTACCAGTTAAGAAAGTAGATGATTTATCTATGGTTACTGCAGCACAAAGAGCAGCAGGATCAAGTCTTGCAAATATGTCAACTACAACAACTAAAAAAGTTGGTATGTGGGTTGATGAGCTTGCCGTACAAGAGTATCTTAAGAATGGATACAAGATGACAGGTAAGAATAGAATGTCTTATTGTGCTCCTGAATGGATTGCTGATGCTAAGTCTGGTGGTATTCTTTTGTTAGATGACTGGAACCGTGCAGATACAAGGTTTATTCAAGCCGTTATGGAATTGATTGACCGTCAAAGCTATATCTCATGGACACTACCAAAAGACTGGCATATTATTCTAACTGCAAATCCAGATAATGGTGACTATATGGTTAATAGCATTGACTCAGCACAAAAGACTAGATATATTACAGCTAATCTTAAGTTTGATGTTAATGTTTGGGCTCAATGGGCAGAAGGTGCAGGTATTGATACAAGATGTATTAACTTCTTGTTGCTACACCCAGAGCTTGTAACACAAGAAACAAATGCAAGATCAATTACTACTTTCTTTAATGCTATTTCTAGTTTTGAAAAGTTTGAAGATAGTCTACCTATGATCCAAATGATTGGTGAAGGTAGTGTTGGTGATGCTTTTGCATCTATGTTTACAACCTTTATTAATAATAAGCTTGATAAGCTTGTTACACCAAAAGATCTCTTGCTTCATGACAATGAGCAATACATTCTTAATGAGTTGAGATCTTGTATTGGTAAAGATGATACTTACCGTGCAGATATTGCATCTACGCTGGCTACAAGACTTGGTAACTATTCTGTAGTATATTCTCAAGATAATACAATTACGCAGAAGATTACTGATAGACTTAAGGCTTTGTGTACTATGGATTATTTCACTAATGATCTGAAGTACTTAGTTGTACGTACAATATTCAACGGTAATAAAAAGAAGTTTAATAAATTAATGATGATCCCTGAGATTGTTAAAATGACAATGAAGTAATATGGCAACAAAATCCGTATATCAAGATTTTGATGCAGATGCTTTAAAACACTTTGGACTAGAAGCTGACCCGTTTTACGGGTTGGTTTCTAGCTCTATGGGTGTTGACAAAGTATTATGCACTCAAGATCAAACAACATATGAGAAAATACACAGTATATTAACTGTCCCTACAGAAGATGGACAAACTTTTAGAACCAAAAAGAAAGCTTTCATACTACCAAAGTGTAATGTATCACAGGATAGATTGAAAGCTGCTCTCAAAGAGCATGGTATAACTGTTACAAATAATTATGAATTAGCTGATCTAGTTATAGGTCATAGTGATATAAGTACATACAAACTTCAGAATGCTGAAAGAATTCCTTCTACAGTTATGATGAACAAGTTGTGGAATTATGAAACCACCCTTGGTGATAGTAGTAGAACTGGAGTTCTTAAAGCTATAGCTGATTCAGGTTTAGAGTGTATTGTTACACCTCAGATTACAGATCGTGTAAGATACTATGATATAGACATGAATGATAGTCTATATGATGTATGGATGCTTACCGGTATGGCTATTAATTTAGCACATCTGATAGATACAACAGATCTAAGTGTTGTTGACCCAGAGACAGTACTACATGCATCTGCTAATCTTTTGACACTTGATGAAACTTTGCTAGCTGATTTAAAAGCACAGCTTAATTCATACGGTGATGATAAGGCATTAGCCGTTAAAATAATTCCTACTATTGATTATACTAAAAATCTGCATTTGATGTGGCAGTTAGCACAAGATTGTAGTAATCTTGAGTATGCTGACAACAGAGATAAAGATTTGCAGTATTGGTTAAAGGAATCTAACTTTAGTTCATTAATGCGCAGGAGTGCACAGGATATGATCTTATGGTTAGAAGAGAAGGAACTTCTAAATAAGACTTACTTTAAATATCTAGAGCCTATAGTTAGGCAAGAGATTTCTATTCATAATAGAGATCTGTATGTATTTAAAGTATCAGTTAAGAAAGAATATCAACAATATTTAAAATAAAATTATGAAACCACATTATGACTTAAATTTATATTTTAATGATAAAACTACAGACGGTAATGGCCGTCTGAAAGATCTTCAATATATAGAAAGGAATAATCTATGGGCAACCTATGGTAAAAGCTGGCAACTCAGTGAAGAAGAGTATAAAGGTTTAGGCTTGCCTATAGTATCTAGTAGTAAAGTAGATCTTACAGATAAGACAATTTATAGATTTCCTAAGTTAGATCTGCCTAGACAAAAGGTGGATCTACTTAAGGAAAAGTATAATTGTAAAGTTACACGTATTATGGATAGAGCTGATGTATGTGTTGTATCCCATAAATTCTTTGATACAATGTTTACCAGAGAATGGCATGGGTCAAGAAACTTTGCTCAAGTCTTTAGACTATTCAAGTACATGAAAGATCAGAATCTAATAACTGATGAGTCCCTTGTTACAATGAGAGAAATCTTAGAGAAATTGACCAGAGACACAATGTTTAAGATTAATCTACACCATGATTGGAATAGTGGTACACCTTCACATAATAATTATCTGCTTGTAGAGAAGTTTCTAAACACAGATTTTATGAAGGTTACCCAATCTGATTTTATTATAACACACACTAATGCTGTTGCTTATCAAAATATTATAAACTGTAGTTCTAAGCTTGTCTTAGATACAGACATATGTGATATAATTGATGAAAACTTAGCTATCATTTCAAATGATGAGTATGATCGTATTGAGAGTATGATACAAAGTGATGATATAGATAATAGATCATTAGCTGTAGAGATGCTAGCAAACTGTAATATTAATAAATCATTTGATGTTGTATCTGGTGTATACTATTGGAACTTTGATTGGTTCAAG